>OGCI01000355.1_pt1 | contig 56435 bp, 44 predicted proteins | sample 1570021 | NCBI WGS metagenome assembly OGCI01 (sample SAMN06264664, study PRJEB24512) | hot springs metagenome | isolation source: Hot spring water | place: South Africa: Tshipise | collected 2015-06-21
GGCCATAGAGAATATTAAGAACACAGGCTATCTATAAATATTGAGAGTAATTATGAATGGTTTTCAAAAAAAGAAAAAAGATACCTTCTGTTTGATATTTAGAAGAATACTTGTTCTTTGTATTGTTTTAATTTGTTTTTATGTAAATGTATCGTTGGGTGAAGGCAATACGATTTATCGTTTTTCAAAAGATTATTGGGAAAACAGGGATAAATCTCCAAAAGTGATGATAAAAGGTGGAGAATGGGAAAAGTTTTTTGATAATGAATCAGGTGTTGGGTTGTTTTCTATAACATCCACTATTGATTTGGGTATGTATCAGTTTGTTCAGATATACTTATTGAGTCAGGAAGGTTATGCAATACGATGGGGTTGGTCGGGTAAAAAAACAGGGGATAAACCGTATTTCCCTTCGGAAGAAATAAGACTAATTAATGATGGGAAATTGCATGTATATTCTTTCTCTTTGAGATTTTCCGACAGGAATAATCCCCTGTTTGATATAACGGATAAAGTATGGCTGGAAATAAAAGGGATAACGGAGAAGAGCGGTGTAGAACTGGAAAAATTAGAATTTATTCCTTATGATAAAAAACATCCCCGGCAGATCACAATAGGGGGGATTTGTATGGATGTTTTGTGGGACGAAAAAATCGTGTCAAAAATAAAAATTGAAAAAGGGATGAAATTAGTTTTTTATACAGGGATTTATAATCCTGTTATAGGTGCTTATCAGAAAGATTCAGAGGAAAAGGACTGGGAATCAGATGGAGTAGTTTTCTCTATTGACATCAAATGGGGTAATGAGACGAAGCGATTATTTCATAGGGAAATGAAACCTAAAATAGAAGTAGAGGATAGAAATTGGAAAAAAGCAAATTTAGACCTATCTGAATATGAAGGAAAAGAGGTAGAGTTTATTTATAGTATAAATCCTATTGACAAATTAAATGGTGATTTTGGGGTATGGGGTAATCCTATGCTTATTAATCTCTTAGAGGGAGATGAGAGACTTGGAACACCTATTTTTATTATCTCATGTGATACACTTCGGCCGGACCACATACTCCCTTATGGATATTTTTTGCCCACAAGTCCTTGTCTGGATGCTTTTGCAAAGGATGCCGTTGTTTTTGAGGATGCATATACCACGCAGACATTTACTCCTGTGGCCCACATGAGTTTGCTAACAGGTCTATATCCAGAAGGACATGGTCTAACTCGTAATACAGATGTTTATCCTCATGTGATGACTTTACCAGAGGTGATGAGAAACCATGGCTATATAACAGCAGGATTTGCTGGTTTCCTATGGTGGTTTATTCCTTCACGCGGGTTTGCAAGGGGGATGGATTTGTTTTCTGTTCCTGAAGAGGGGCGGGAAGGGAATAGAAGGAGTGTAATTGAAGTTTGTGAAGATGCAAAAGAATGGATACAGAGTAATAAAACTCAACAAATATTTGTTTTTATGCATAACTATGATATACATTCAAAAGCATATGGGGATTTAATTTATGATGCAGGAGAGGAAGAGTATAAGATATTTTCGCGTGGGTTGACAAGGCCAGAGATAGGATATATAGGTTGTGAAAACATTCCTAAGGGAGGAGCGTTACTTCAGTATATTGCGTCTGGGGATGTTTTTCCGACAGAAGAAGAGATAGATTATATCCGTGCTCTTTATAACGACTGTGTTTATAAGGTGGACTATGCTTTGGGAGATTTTTTTGATTTTCTGAAAAAAAATGGTTTATATGACTCTGCTTTTATAGCAGTTGTATCTGACCATGGTGAATCGCTTGGAGAACATGGCTTGTATGGACATGACAATGTATATGAGGAGAGTATGCGCAATGTAACTATTGTAAAGTTTCCCTATAACAAATATGCAGGGTTTCGTGTTAAAGATAGAGTGATATTAGAAGACATCGTACCGACAATATTAGGAGTTATCAATCAAGAGATGAATAATTTATTAGATGGGGTATCTTTATTAGAACTTATAAAAGGTGGCCGTAAGAAGGGGAGAACTGTATTTTCTTCAAGTCTTAGAGGTGATATGAGGGCTTTGCTGCAAGAAAGATTTAAACTTTTAGAGGATATTCCCAAAGGAATGAAATGTTTGTTTGACTTACAAAAGAGTATGGCTGAATACTATAACATAAGTTCAGAACATCCAGAAGTATTTCGGAGTATGTCAGAATTATTATTACAAAAATTTGGCTTGAAGAAAGAGGGCTGGTGGTTGTGTTTCTACAATCCGTCCTCTTTTTGGACGGGTTCGGTAAATATACAAAGCTCTGTCCCTATTCTATATTCAAAAATTCAGGGTGGGGTATTACGAACAAAAAATGAGAGAACAACAGCAATGGAGTTAAAGGCAGATATCTTTTTGCCTAAGAGTCCAACTCCTGCTATTGTTCAAATTGTACCTGTGGAAGATAGAAGTGAAATAAAAATTCATATTCAGAAGTGTTTATTATTGCGATATCCGCCAAATTATCAAGTTTTACAATCAAAGGATGAGAAACTCTTTTATTTTTCGAGTGAGGATATGAAAGGAGAAAAAGTAGATAATTCTCAGGATAATCAAGGATTTTTCTTTTGGGCTGAGTATTATTCAAAAGAGATAGAAGACGGGAGAAAAGTTGTAGATGTCTCCGATGAGACACAAGAGGTTTTACAAAACCTTGGATATTTGAATTAGCCTATAGATTGAAAATATCCTTTTTCATGATAGATGCTATTTTCTCTTTTAGATTTCTGGGGATTTTTGAAACGATGTTTCTTTTGATTTCTTTGCTTTCTTTTAATTGAGCGATGTTATGCCATTCTTTGGGGTCCGAGTTATAATTATACAGTTCTTCACTTCCATCATAATAAACTATATAACAATAGTCTTTTGTTCTGAAAGAAAAATTATTATTTTCTATTTGAGAAATTACTACATGTGGTTCCTTACTATTTTCTCCATCTATTGATGGAAGCAAACTTTTTCCTTCCAATTTATCAGGTCGGGTGATAGAACAAATATCAGTTACTGTTGGGAAGATATCGACAAGTCCAGCAGGTTCTTTGATTGTTAATCCTCCTTTGTGTCCATAAGGAAGATGCATAATAAGGGGAACTTTAGTTGCTTCCTGCCATAGTGTAAATTTTTGCCATCGTTTTTTTTCACCCATATGCCATCCATTGTCTCCACAAAGGATGATACAAGTTTTGTTTAAGATTCCTGAGTCTTCAAGATTTTTAAGTAAGATTCCAATAAGTTCATCCATAAATGCTATTCTAACTAAATAAAAATAAATGACCTCTTCCCATATGTTTCTTTCTAAAACGAGTTGATGAATATCTACATTATCATATTTTGTTATCAATTTTTTTCCTGCGATAGGAATATCATTTAAGTCATCGTCAAGCACTTCTGGTTTTTTTACGATGTTTCTTGGAATTTTCTCAAGATATTTTTTAGGGACAAAAAGAGGGGTATGAGGAGTATGTAGCCCAATGGCGAGAAACCAGGGGTTATTCTTTTGTGATTTAATGAAGTCGGAGGCTTGCTTAATAATTTTGTAGTCGTTTGTATCCTCAACGGGGATATCAACAGGTCCATAGCAAAAATTTTGAGAGTTCAAAGGGTCTTCTTTTTTTTCTATTAAATTATATAAGTTATCCCCTATTTCAAAATTGTAACCCCACACGCTTTCTATGTTGTACTTTGGATGAAAGACTTTACCTATCCCTGCCGTAGAGAAGAGATTTTCTTTGAAATATTGAGGCATTATAGGTAAATCTTCTTTATTAATTGGCTCGAACATATAAACACCAGTAGAAAAAGGATGAAGCCCTGTAAGCATGCTTGTTCTTGAGGGATGACAAAGAGGGTATTGGCAGTATGTATTTGTAAAGGTAATAGACTGTTTCTGTAATGTGACTATATTAGGTGTTAAAGTTTTGGATTTGCAATTAAGGTAAGAGAAATAATTATTCAAATCGTCGGAAATTATAAGTAGAAGATTTGTAGTATTTTGTTTTTCAGTAGTCATGTACATATATGGGAACAAAGGCAAGGTGCTACTTATAATGAAGTTTCTTCTTAATAATTATTTCATAAACAAATCCTAAATGATTTTATAGTTATTTATTGTCTTTAATTCTATTATTTTATTGTGTCGTTTAGGTTTGATTATGGAGAGTCTGGTTAAGTGAATATATTTTCAGTATTTTTTAGGGAATAAAATTTTTGAAAAATTTTTAAATTTTGACTTGACATTCCAAACTGGTTTGTGGTATAAACTATATAGTGAAAATTGAATAAGAAACTAAACAATGTCATGTGAAGTGAGCATGACAAAAAGTTTAGGTAAACCCCCACGAGAGGAGGTGAAAAGATGAGAAAACTTAGTTTCGCCGCATTGGTAGTGTTAGTAGGAACTGGAGTGGCCTTTGCTGCCTCATTAGCAGTACCCTGGTTCTCAGACTCGCTTCCGGCAAATGTCGGAGTACCCGTTGCTCCAGCAGTGGGTAAATCAGGTTCTATGAATCTTATTTACCTGAAGAGTAATGTAGATACGACATTGGTATGCTACATTACCTATTACAATGCAGATGGTGTTATGCTGGGACCTTTCCCACCGAACAACAGTTTCACCATTGCACCTCGGTCTGCTTTGGCGTTCCGTCCATGTGCATATGATCCAGATTCCACAGTTCAAAATGGTGGTGTCAGAGGTCAAGAAGGTGGACAGGGTGTAAAGGTTCCGGACAGACCAATCAGTCCGAATGATACCACTCCTATTCCGGGTGTAGGAATTGTTGACACCAAGAGGAATGGTTCCTGCACTATTGAATGGATCGGTGGACCAAATGATGTTCAAGGTGCTAATGTAAATTTCATTACAGTATTTAATACTGATGGTTCCAGAACAACATTGTCCTATGGACATCTACTACCGCCAGGACTATAATATTTAGAATTTAATTTGTACTAATTTAGGGCGAGAATGTCTGATGACATGCTCGCCCTGATTGTTTTAAAAAAGGAATGATTTAAGTTAAAATTTGTATATAGGGAATATATATTATTAATGTCAGATAAAAGCAACCTTTTAAATAAATGTTTTTTTGAGAATAAAGGGAAAGAGCAGGGTTTTTTTTATATTGCTGGTGTAGACGAGGCGGGGAGAGGTCCGTTGGCAGGACCTATTGTAGCATCTGCGGTAGTTTTGTATTCAGAGGTTGAAGGAATTGATGACTCTAAAAAATTAACGGAAAGAAAAAGGGAGGAATTGTTTGATATACTTATGTCAGGAGAACACGATATTGGTATCTCGGTAATTGATAATAAAAAAATTGATGAAATAGGAATACAATTAGCGAATATTTGTGCGATGTCAGAAGCCGTTTCTCGTTTAAAAAACAAACCGGATTTACTTTTGGTTGATGGTTATGAAATCAAAGGATTTCCATGTCCTGCATGGAAAATTGTAAAAGGGGACCAACGCTCTGTATCGATTGGAGCGGCAAGTATTATCGCAAAAGTAACACGAGATAGAATTATGAAAGTTTTTGATAAAGAATATCCTGGATATGGGTTTGCAAAACATAAAGGTTACGGAACAAAGGAACATTTATTAGCAATTGAAAAATTGGGTCCGTCTCCAATTCATCGGTTGAGTTTTGCCCCATTTAGTCAGATAACAGGGTTATTATTTCCGGAATTAAAATAATTATACAAGGGATTAGAATGATTATGAGATTTTTTAAGAGAAAAATATTTTTTTTATTACCTTGTTTGTTTATTATTGCTAATTGCCAGGTTTCTCCTTCTAATTTAAGTATGGGTGTGAAATCTGTGTATGGTCAATCTACAACGCAACTTAAAGGGAAGTCCCTGTCCCATTATTTATCTGCGATGATTTATCATCGCAAGGGAGATACCGAGAAAGCAATAAAGGAATTAGAAGAAACTTTAAAACATGATCCCGAAGCGACAACACCCTGGGTGCGTCTTATCCGTCTTTATCTTATGGCAGAAAAATATGAACAGGCGTTGAGCAGTGTAGATAAAGTAATCGAGAAAGATAGAAATCTGCCATCGCTTTATCTAATACGGGGAGAGTTATGTCATCGTTTAGGGAAAATTGATGAAGCGGTGGAATCTTTTCAAAAAGCGATAGAACTCAATCCGGAAGATGTCCTTGGATATAGTGCCTTACTGGAATTGCAAGAGGATACGAATGATTTAGTTGCGGCGATTGATATTTACCGGAGAATGATTGAAAAAAGGCCGAATAGTGCTTTATTGCATTATCAATTAGGTTTGACCTATGCGCGTATAAAGAACAATCCATTGGCTATTGAGGAATTAGAAAAAGCTTTGAACTTAGATCCCCGGATGATACGGGCTCACTATATACTTGCGTTGCTTTATATTGATGAAAAGCAAGTGTCCAAGGCGATTTATTCTCTGGAACAGTATTTACAAAAAAAATCTGATGATGTTAAAGCATGGGAGGTTCTATTAGGGGCCTATACCCGGGTAGGGGAAATGGTAAAAGCCAAAGAAGTGGCCAAAAAAATGATGAATACTACTGAAATAACACCTCTCCAGAAATTGTTCGTTGTTTTTTTTCTTATACGAAATGGGGATAGTTTTCAAGCAATGTCTCTACTTCCTGTGAAAGAATATCCATTAATGAGTAGATTATTGCATGCATTGGCTTTGAAACAGTCGGGTAGTAGTGATTATCGGAACATCATAGAGACCGTTGATAATTTTATTGAAACGGTAGATACAGAATGTAATGATTTTATAAATGCTATCTGGAGTAATTTTGGTGCAGGAGTAGTTTCGGGTTGGTTTGAAGGACAGATTGAGGCCTTAGTAAGAGAAAAATATTCTTTAGCATTATCATTGATATGGTCTCGGGTTTTAATGGTTTCCGAACGAGAAGAAAAAGCTATCGAAGTTTTAAAACCTTTATTGCAAGTTAAAGATAAATATTTATGGATTCACTATTACCTTGCAATTTGTTACGATAAATTAAAACAGTTTGAGGATACAGAAAGACACTTAAAAATTTGCATCGAATTAGACCCTGAGAATGCGGAACTGCTGAATTTTTTGGGTTATTTATATGCGGATAAAAATGTGAATTTGACAGAAGCCGAAAATTTAATTCGACGGGCTCTGAAAATAGATGCGGAAAATCCTTTCTATCTGGACAGTTTAGGTTGGGTTTATTATCGACAGGGGAATGCAGAAAAAGCGATTGAGTACATAAGAAGAGCCATTTATAAAATGGATACTGATGATGCGGTACTTCGTGACCATTTAGGAGATGCGTATTTGTTGAAAGGTAATGTAGAAAAAGCGATTGCCGAATGGGAACGAGCCGTTGTCCTTGACCCTAAGAATGAGGAGATTAAACAAAAAATAGAGAAGTATCGCAAGTAAGGAGGAAAAGTATCCCAGCCTGTTTCTAACTAATGTCTGTTAAGTTTAAAGGAGAAGGGTTATAATGACAATCCAAGAGGAACCTTTTTTGAAGTTAAAAGAGCATTTATCCGAGATATTGAGTTTGCGTGCTGTTTTTGCCTTATTGCAATGGGATGAAGAAGTGAATATGCCCCCGGGTGGAGCGGAGAGTAGAGGACAGCAATTGAAATTAATGGCAGAGATAATACATAAATTAGAAACAGCCCCTTCGTTGGGTGAAGAGTTGACATATTTTTTGGAGAAGGATGATTTAGACCCTGATAACAAAATTATGGTCAGGGAGGCAATATATGATTATCAGCGTTCTGTAAAAATTCCAAAAGAATGGATTGGTAAATTTGCACAAGCAAGAAGTCAGGCATATCACGCGTGGGTAGAGTCAAAAAACCAATCTGATTTTTCCTTATTTCAATCATCTCTGGAGACTATTGTTAGTCTCTGTCGAGAAAGAGCCGAATTATTAGGATATAAAAATTCTCCCTATGATGCTTTATTGGAGGATTACGAAAGGGGAGTAGACACACAAATTTTAGATACTCTTTTTAGTGAACTGGAAAAGGAACAATCGAAGATTTATCATACAATTCTTCATCAAGGTGTAAGAAAATCTATATTTGAGGAGAAACGATGGGATACGGATAAACAATGGGAGATAACCTTGCATTTGTTAAACGCTATTGGTTTTGATTTTAACTCGGGCAGACAGGACCGTTCTGTGCATCCGTTTACCACAAATTTTGATATTTATGATGTGAGGATTACAACACGATTGAATCCTAACAATTTATTTTCAGGAATTTTTAGTTCCCTTCATGAAGGTGGACATGCCTTGTATGAACAGGGTTTTTCCAGAGAAGATAGAGGGACATGGTTGGCACAAGCACCTTCCTTAGGTATTCATGAATCCCAGTCGAGATTTTGGGAAAATATAGTGGGAAGAAGTTATCCTTTTTTTGTATTTCTACTCCCTTTATTAAAGAAATATTTTCCCTTTGAGTTGGAAGGGATAACTCCGGAGGTGATATACAGAGAAGTCAATCGTGTAGAACCTAATTGTATTCGTGTGGAGGCGGATGAATGTTCTTATAATCTGCACATTGTACTTCGATACAAAATAGAAAAAGATATTATTGAAGGGAAATTGTCCATATCGGAGATTCCGGAGTATTGGAATTTTCTTTTTAAGGCTTTATTTGGTTATCTGCCTCCTGATGATGCACATGGGTGTTTACAGGATATTCATTGGGCTCACGGTAGTTTTGGTTATTTTCCAAGTTATGCTTTAGGCAATTTGTTTTCTGCACAAATTACTGAAAAAATAAATGCAGAATTGGATATGACTCAATTGATATCTCGTGGAGATTTTATACCTATTCGCGATTGGTTAAAAGAGCATGTTTACAAGATAGGAAGAAGACAAACATCTCGGGATATTGTGAAAAATATATCAGGTTCTGAGATTTCTCATCGACCCTATATTAATTATTTAAAAACTAAATATGGAGAGATTTATAAAGTTGATTTTGGATATTGATTTTTACAAGAGGGTATCTTTATGAAAATAGGTTACTCTAAAAATCTAATTTTTATAATAAATTGCGATATCATCAGTAAATTTATTTAAATTTTTTCCACAGAGATGGGGGCCACCAAATGTGGGTTAGTTTACCAAGGATTTTATCTTCAGGTATCCAACCTATGACTCGGCTATCTGCGGATATTTCCATTTCTTTTTTTGGAAAATCCCAGATGATAAAAACATTATCGACAGGGACAAGGCTATGTTCTTTATCTTTTAATAGGCCATAAGGTGCTTTATCTTTTGAGAAAGAGGATTCCAGATTGTTCAGGGGGAATGTTGTATTTGTCAATTCTTTTCCATTGACAAATACACTATTATCCTGTATTGAAATTTTATCTCCTTCAATTCCTGCAATTATCCCACAGAGAACAATTTCAGAAGGTAAATTTTCAATCCCTTTAGGAGTTAAATATGCGACAATATCTCCCCTTTGAGGTTTTCTCCATCTATGTATCCAGATTTGTGTAAAAGGGATTCTTATCCCATACGATATTTGGTTTACAAGATAGTGACATAACTTGTTACTTTTCCATGAATACCATACAGTAGAACGAGCAAAGAAGAGTCGTATAACAACAAATATAAAAGTAAGTAAACATAGAGTTTTCCACCACCATGTTTTACTGAATCCTGTGAAATCTCTCCAGCGAGAGATGGGAAACCATATACAGGAAAGTCTTCCTACAATATGTTCATTTGGAACCCATCCGAAAAAACGACCATCTCGACTATAAGCACTATTATCGCCTAATACAAAATAACAATTTTCCGGTATGAGTGAGTATTTATCTTCTGTTCGTATTCCATATTCCATACCTCCGATTCCAACAGGTCCAGATGTGTAGTAAATATCCGGCATATCGGGTGGAAGTTCTAACGGTTTTCCATTAATGTATACCTTACCTCCTTCTATGTGAACCCGTTCCCCGGGTAGTCCTACCACTCTTTTTACTAAGGTTTTATGTTTTGCATCTTTTTCTACAGTTTTAAAGACAACCATTTCCCATCGTTGGGGTTTTTTTCCATACCAGATTCTTTTGTTTAAGAATGGATAGCGAACTCCATATATCCACTTATTTACAAACACACGGTCGCCTCTTCCAAATCGGAAATCCCCATGTAATGTAGGTTCCATGGAACTGGAAGGAATTCTATAAGGTTCTGCAATGGGCCAGCGAATTAGTAAGGCTAATCCAAGTGCGATGCTTTCGCTTTTAAGCCATTCATAGATTTGATGTTTCGGCATATTGCTGAAGAAAAAGAGGTGCAAACCTACGACAAAGACTCCTAATCCGACCCACCATAAAGGTTCTGATGGTTCAGGTTGTGTCTGATTACTACGATAGATAATATAGGCTCCTATAAGAATGATAATGATACCTGAGAATCGCGCAATCTGAGTTATCACACTTGTCTTCCCTTTATCTTGTTTATTCTGTTGTTTTGACATTTTAATACATCCTTTTTATTATTAACTAATTTCTGTAGTTAAGTATTTGAATGCTTTCTATTCATAAATATGTAGACAGCGAGAATGAAAATGATTGTAATAGGGAATGCATAGAGAAGTGTTTTTCCCCATAGTGTTGAGGAAAACCCTGTGAAATCTTTCCAGCGGTTGGGAGGCCACCAGATTGCAAATGCTCTACCTGTTATATGATTTTCAGGAACCCACCCATAAATTCGGCTATCTACACTGTTTAGACTGTTATCTCCGAGTAGGAAATAATATCTATCAGGAATCACTGTAAATGTATCTTCATCAATACAGCCATATCGATACGGATATTTTTTTCTCATCTCCTCAATAATTTTCTTTGCTCTTGGGTCGGGATTTGTTTTGTGTTGATATAAGAGGTCTTCGTCATTCAAATAGTATAGATTTGCAGGCATGGTGGGAGAAAAAGGGATTAGCTCCCCGTTTACGAAAATTCTTCCATTTCGGATGCGTATTTTTTCACCGGGCAATCCAACAACTCGTTTAATCAAGGTGGAATGTTCTGATTTTGTATCAACACACTTAAAAACAACTATATCCCATCTTTGGGGTTTGTTCCATGTAAAAAGACGAATAGTAGTAAAAGGGATTCGAAGTCCATAGATGGTTTTATTTACCAATACACGATCTCCTGTAAATAAGTTTCCACCATGTAGTGTAGGTTCCATAGAACCAGTGGGTATAAGGTATTGGTCGCAGATACAACCTTTTATGAGGAGGATACTTCCAATGATTACAACCCACTCGATAATATTTCTTCGAGTCCACGGTCCTGTTATTGCTTGAAGAATATTCGTTAAAAGGGAATTCTTTTTAATTAAATCTTTTTGATTTTCTTTATCAGTAAAAGGTAATTCTTTATCAAAACTTGGATTTGGGTTAACCATTTGACGATATTCCTATTCGGTGTCTTCACTTACTTTAAGCAAAGCCATAAAGGCTTCTTGGGGGACCTCGACTACTCCGATTTGTTTCATTCGCTTTTTCCCTTCCTTTTGTTTTTCAAGTAGTTTTCTTTTTCTCGTTATATCACCACCATAACATTTTGCTAATACATCTTTCCGAATAGGTTTTATAGTTTCTCGGACGATTACTCTTTTGGCAATAGCAGCCTGAATTGCAACTTCGAATTGCTGTCTTGGAATCAGTTTTCTTAGTTTACTTGCTAATGCTCTTCCCATATACAGGGCATGGTCTTTGTGGACAATTACGGAGAGTGCGTCTACGATATCGTTGTTGATGAGTATATCCAATTTGACCAAGTCTCCCGGACGATAACCGATAATTGTATAGTCCAGGGAGCCATAACCTCGTGTACAGGTTTTGAGTTTGTCATAAAAATCGACTACGATTTCTGCAAGAGGTAGTTGGTACACAGCAAGGCATCGTTTTGAGTCGAGGTAGTCTACTTTGACATGAATACCTCTTTTCTTTTTACACAAATCGATTACAGCACTTAAATACTCAACGGGACAAATTATATCTGCTTGAATGTAGGGTTCTTCAATGACATCAATTTCGCTGGGCGGAGGCATTTGTGATGCCTTTTGGACAATTATTTCTTCACCGTTTGTTTTAAGTACTTTGTATGCTACATTAGGCATGGTCATTACGAGATTTAGACCAAACTCGCGTTCTAATCGTTCCTGAATAATCTCCATGTGTAGAAGTCCGAGGAAGCCCAGCCGAAAACCCAATCCCAAGGCGTCGGAACTATCAGGTTTATACTCAAAAGAAGCATCATTTAGTGCTAATTTTTCAAGGGCATCTCTTAGTTCATCATAATCTTGAGAAACTGCGGGATACATTCCACAAAATACTACGGGTTTGATATGTTCATAGCCTGGGAGGGGTTCTTCTGCTGGGTGGATAGCATCAGTAACGGTATCTCCAATTTTTGTGTCTTTAATATTCTTAATATTACAAATCATGTATCCGACTTCACCTGTTGAAAGGCTGGTTTTAGGACGCATATTGGGTGTAAAAATTCCTACTTCGTCTACCTCATATTTTACGCCTGTGGATATAAAAAGAATTTTTTGTCCCTTTTGGAGTGTTCCATTGACAACTCTCAAATAAACAACTACACCGCGGTAGGTATCATATTTTGCATCAAAAATTAATGCCCTTAGTGGAGCCTCTGAATTCCCTTTTGGATGGGGTACTTTTTGAATGATGCTCTCTAATATTTCCTTGGTACCTATACCTGTTTTTGCACTTGCTAAAATAGCCTCTGAGGCGTCTAATCCTAATACATCTTCAATTTGACGACGGGTATCTTCACTATCAGCACTGGGTAAATCGATTTTGTTAATAACGGGAATGATTTCCAATCCTTGAGCGACTGCTTTATATGCATGTGCAAGTGTCTGAGCCTGTACTCCCTGTGTAGCGTCTACAAGAAGCAATGCCCCTTCACAGGCGGCAAGGGCGCGGGACACCTCGTAAGAAAAGTCAGCATGGCCGGGAGTATCAATCAAATGAAGAGTATATTGTTCTCCATTGTCTCGTTGATATTGCATTTGAACGCATACCGCTTTGATAGTGATTCCGCGTTCGCGTTCAATATCTAACATGTCGAGGGTTTGTTCTCGTAATTCTCGTTCATTGACCGTTTTTGTAAATTCGAGAAGGCGGTCGGCCAATGTAGACTTGCCGTGGTCTACATGGGCAATAATACAAAAATTTCTTATATACTCCTGATTCATGAGCCTTTTATTGATTCTTTCTGATTCCCCGTCTGGGTTCTATTTTCTGTATTTACCAAAAAGAGAAGAGATGTATATATTTTAACTTATATTCAGGTATCACTGCATACTTTAATTGTCTCCATAGTTTTTCCATCCCTCACTACCTATTAAGGGAACGAAGATACAAGAGGTATGTTTTTCGATTCGATAATCATTTCCTTTTTTAATAATTTTTAATAATACTTGTAGATTGCTTCCCCCCACAGGAATGATAAGCCTTCCCCCTTCATTTAATTGTTTTTTTAGGGATTCTGGAACTTCAGGACTCCCTGCAGTAACGATAATAGCATCGTAAGGTGCTTCTGGAGGATATCCCAATGATCCATCACCACATACGATTTTAATATTTGTGTATCCTAAGTTCATTAACCGTTGTTCTGCTTTTTCTGCGAGTTCTTTTATGCGTTCTATACTTACTACATGCTGGGCGATTTCAGCCAGAACAGCGGTTTGATATCCGGAACCTGTTCCTACTTCCAATACTCTATCGGAAGTTTTTAATTCTAATAGTTCGGTCATAATGGCTACCATATAGGGTTGTGATATTGTTTGTCCACAGCCTATACTTAATGGATGGTCTTCATAAGCATATTCCTGTAGTTTTTCAGGGACAAAAAGGTGACGGGGTATTTTCTCTATTACTTGTAGGACAACCTCGCTCTGTATGCCCCGAGCTCGAAGTTGATATTCGACCATTGATTTTCGTGCAGAAGAAAAGTCCATAAATATAATTAATTTAGGTATTTTTTTTGTGATAATGGTATTATAATAACAGGAAGGCTATCTGAAAAATCATCTATGAAGGAGATACACCTTGGAGATGAAAGAGACACAACTGCATAATGAGCATGAGACATATATAATTGCTGGAAGATATGAGGTAATAAAACCTTTAGGAAGGGGGGGAATGGGGAAGGTTTTTCTTGTTCATGATAAGCAGTCAAGTCAAAAATTGGCATTGAAGTTAATGCGAGCCCAGTATCAACATAATCAAAGGGCAATAGCACGGTTTCTTCGGGAAGTGGAGGCGGTTCGTCAGTTAAATCATCCTTGTATTGTGAAGATATTTGATGCACAGGTTGAGGGGGAACAATTATTTTATACGATGGAGTATGTCGACGGACGAAGTGTTCGAGACTGGCTTATGAAAAAAGGTCCTCTATCGTTTGGGAATACGGTGCGCATACTGGCTCTTATTGCTGACGCATTGGAACATGCCCATAAAATTACAATTCATAGGGATCTTTCACCGGATAATGTTATGGTATGCAGGGATGGCTCCGTGCGTCTTATGGATTTTGGACTGGCAAAACTAACAGATGACCAGACCCCTTTGACAATGGTTGGGGCTAATTTGGGGAAAATCCAGTACTCAGCGCCTGAACAGAGAAAGAATGCAGCCGGTGTAGATAAAAGGGCAGATATATATCCATTGGGTATTATGTTTTTTGAAATGCTTATAGGAAGAAGACCCCAGTCAGGGGACAAACTTTCGAAATTGAGACCGGATTTGCCCAAAGAATGTGATGAGTTTTTAGATAAAGCCACAGCATATAATCCCGATGAAAGATTTCAGTCTGCAAAAGAATTTAGAGATGCATTAATGGATTTATATAAATTGTGGAAGGAAAGACAAGAATTATATGCTGAAAAGCAAGCATTTTGGTTTAATCCACTAATACTACTTAAGAAGATGGTGGATAAATGTAACATTTTGTTAGGTAAAATTAAAAATCGTTCTGTCTAAGTCAATATGTTTTTTGAAGGGAAACCTATAAAAGAGTTATAATAATTCAGGTTAATATCTTGTAGGGTAGGGGATAGTCTCTAAAAAGAAATAATAATAGAAGGAATTTCCACCCATGGACTAAATTTGTTCATGAAAATATTAGTAGAAGGGAGAAATCATGCGGAGATTTTATGAGGTTTATCAAGGGAAAATGGTTGAAGTCCCAGAGGAAAACCATCCTGTTGTTGAAGTGTATGTCCAGCCAAGTATGGAAGAAAAAAAAATACTTATTGATAAACTCCAAATTGATGAGCATACGCTAAATTCCGCGTTGGATCCGGATGAACTTGCCCGTGTAGAGTATGAACAGAATCATGTTGTATTTATTGTAAAAAAACCGAAGAATTATTCTGCTGAGGACCAATATCATTTCAAGGTTATATCTGTTGGTCTGTTTTTGTTCAAAGATAGGGTTATTATTGTGACGAACGAGGACACCCCTTTGTTTTCGAATAAGCCTCAGGTAGGATTATCTTCCACTCCGGATATTGTCCTCCGCATAGTTTACAATTGTATTTTCCATTTTATCGAACATCTTAAAGTTATTAATATGGTAGCGGAAGAGGTGGAGTATAAAATTAATCGGTCATTAGAAAATCGAAACCTGATAAATCTTTTTGCTCTGGAAAAAAGTCTTGTTTATTATCTGAATGCAATTCATGGAAATGGATTAATTCTTGCTAAGTTGAGAGCCGGTGCTGATAAAATTGGTTTTAGTGAGGAAGGAAAAGAGTTTTTAGATGATTTAATCATTGAAAATGACCAGTGTTTTCGTGTCGCTGATATTCATTCGACAGTTTTATCGAATCTTATGGATGCTCGGGCGTCGATTGTAAGCAATAATTTGAATGTATTGATGAAATTATTGAATATTATCACAATAGCGTTAATGGTTCCGACATTTATTGTAAGTTTGTTTTCTATGAATGTTCCTATCCCTGCCCAACATTTACATTATACTTTTTACGCTATTGTATTTCTTTGTATTGTGTCTGCTATTGGTGTGCTTATTGTCTTTTTCCGGTATAGAGAGATGTAAGTCTAATTCTATTTTTATGTAACTATAGCGCTTCGGGGTTTACCGTATTGGGAGGTATCTGTCCATTTAACCGTGCAATAATATTTTGAGCTGCAATCTCTGCCATTCGAGAACGAGTTTCAACGGAAGCACTTCCTAAATGGGGTATCAAAATAGCGTTGGGACAATTTAATAAATCAGGATGAATCTCGGGTTCTTTTTCAAATACATCTAAACCTGCTGAAAAAATCAACCCCTTATTGAGAGCCTGAACCAGTGCTTCTTCATCTATGACAGGTCCACGGGATGTATTTATGATGCATGCAGTCCGTTTCATTTTTTTAAATTCTTCCAAACCAAAGGCATGATAAGTACTTCGTGTCAATGGACAATGGATTGTGATAAAATCAGATTCTTTTAGCAAGGTATCCTTGTCTACTTTTGTTGCTTCTAAGTCTTTTGGTAGGGATTGTTCTTGAATATCATAATATAAAATCCGCATATTAAATCCTTTGGCCCTTCTTGCAACAGCCTGACCAATTCGCCCCATACCAAAAATGCCTAATGTTTTTCCGTAAATGTCTACGCCTAACAAAAGTGTCGGATTCCAACCGGCCCATTGTGAGGCCCGAACTAATCGTTCTCCTTCTCCTAAGCGACGAGCAGATGCCATTAATAGGGCCCATGCTAAATCTGCTGTAGTTTCCGTTAAAACCCCGGGAGTGTTGGTCACGACAATTTTCCTTTTTGTTGCTTCGGCTATATCTATATTATCAAATCCGACTGCATAGTTCGCAATAATTTTGAGTTGAGGTCCTGCAAGTTCCATTACCTTTTCATCAATTTTGTCTGTTAGTAGACAAAGCAAGGCATCCATTCCTAAAACTTCTTTTAAAAGTTCCTCGTATGGAATAGGTGTTTCACCGAGGTATATTTTTACATTTTCTCTTCCAAAGTTCTGGAATAGTAGGTTCAAACCTCTTTCTGGAAGCATTCTCGTAATGAAAATTTTAGGCTTGTTTTTTTCCATAAATCATTATCCTAATGCAACATCTAAAAACATCATAAGGGCAAAGCCAAACATTACACCTATTGTAGGTAAGTCGGTATCCCCTTCTTTCTGTGCTTCGGGAATTAATTCTTCTGCTACAACGAAAATCATGGCACCTGCAGCGAAAGCTAATGCGAAAGGTAAAATGGGTCTTGCAACAATTACAGCAAGTGCTCCTATTACACCTGCAATAGGTTCCACAATGCCGGACAGTTGCCCCATGAAGAAACTTTTCCATGGGGAAAGACCTTCCCTCCGCAGAGGTAGAGCCACCGCAGTTCCTTCAGGTAAATTTTGTAGTCCAATACCAATTGCTAAAGCAATAGCCCCTGTAAGAGACGCTCCGGGAATGCCATATGCGGTAGCCCCGAAAGCAACACCAACGGCTAATCCCTCAGGAATATTATGTATGGTAATAGCCATGATCAGGAGGGTGCTTCTTCTCCAGTTTGTATAAATTCCTTCTGCATTTTCGAGGGCTAAACCTTGATGTAAATGGGGCAAAATGCGGTCCATTGCCCACAGGACAAAACCTCCTAAAAGGAAGCCAATCACAGCAGGGAGCCAGGAGGGCCAACCTATTTCTACACTCATTTCAATAGCAGGCTCCAGCAAGGACCAGAATGAAGCGGCGATCATTACTCCTGCGGCCATCCCTAATGTTCCATCAAGGATTTTTTGAGAAATGGGTTTTGCCCATAGTGCAGGCAAAGCCCCAAGTAATGTCATAAACCATGTAAATAATGTTGCAATTAATGCAAGTATTGCTGGATGGATTTCGCTCATAAGTCTTTATACAATATATGTTGATGCTGAGGTTATTCCGCCACGCCCTGTCCAGTTTGTGTGAAAGAATTCGCCCCGGGGACGGTCTATACGTTCATAAGTATGGGCCCCAAAGTAGTCTCGTTGTGCTTGAAGTAGATTGGCTGGAAGCCAACTGCTGCGATAGCCATCAAAGTAACACAGGGCAGAACTTATGGCGGGGACGGGAATTCCTAATTGGACGGCCGTAGATACAACCCGTCGCCAACTATCCTGTGTGCTATTGACAATACCTGCGAAGAAGGGATCTAATAATAGATTTTCCAGATTCGGATTTCTGTCAAAAGCCTCTTTAATCTTGCCTAAAAAGACAGAACGAATGATACAACCACCTCGCCACATTAAAGCAATACCGCCATAATTCAGATTCCAATTGTAAGTTTTTGCAGCGGAACGCATAAGTTGATATCCCTGTGCATAACTTACAATTTTAGATGCGTAAAGGGCTTTTCTCAGGTCGTTGATAAATTCTTTTTTATCTCCTGTGAAAGTTGTTACATTTCCCTGTAAGGTCTGGTTTGCTTTTACTCGTTCTTCTTTAATTGCAGAGAGGCAACGGGAGAAAACGGCTTCTGCAACGGCCGTCAAGGGTTGTCCTTCGTCTAAAGCGGAAATCACAGTCCATTTTCCTGTACCTTTTTGCCCTGCCGTATCTAAAATGAGGTCAACAACATATTGCCCTTCTTCATTTTTATAGGCGAGAATATCTCGTGTAATTTCGATTAGGTATGAGTTTAATTCCCCTTCATACCATTCTGAGAAGACTCGATGCATTTCTTCATTTGTCATTCCTAGACCTTGTTTCATTAAGTGGTATGTCTCACATATCATCTGCATATCACCATACTCGATGCCATTATGTACCATTTTAACGAAATGACCGGCTCCATTTTCTCCTACCCAGTCGCAACAGGGTTCGCCTTCGGGTGTTTTGGCGCAAATGGACTGAAAAATATTTTTTACATATTCCCATGCTTGTGGAGAACCTCCGGGCATCATAGAAGGCCCTTTTAAAGCTCCCTCTTCACCACCGGAAACACCGGTTCCAATGTACAATAATCCTTTGCTTTCTAAATATTTCGTTCTGCGGGTTGTATCCGGGAAGTGGCTGTTCCCTCCATCGATAATAATGTCACCGAGGTCTAATAATGGAATGAGTTGTTCAATAAATTCATCAACTGCTTGACCTGCTTTAACCATAAGCATGATTTTGCGGGGTTTTTTTAGACTATTTACGAGGTCCTGCAAAGAGTGACATCCTTTAATATTTTTCCCTTTACCGCGACCATTAATAAAATCATCTACTTTTGATACCGTGCGGTTGAAAACAGCAACGCTAAAGCCTTTGCTCTCCATGTTTAATACCAGGTTTTCGCCCATTACGGCTAAACCTACCAATCCGATGTCTTTAAGTTCACTCATACCATTCTCCTTATATTTTTACCTCGGTTCCAGTTTATTAAATGAATAATTATATCGCAAATCCTATTTCCGATGCCCTTGTGGAATGTAAATAGGTAGTTTTTTATCAGCAAATATTGGCTTGAACTGGGTAAATCTTTGCCTACCGTTTACTAATGGTACGCTTGCCCATTCTTCTCCAACCAAAGGCATGGCATACTTAATAAACTCATCTGTTACATCGATTCTATTCGGTGCTATCCAGGCCTCCGGGAATGTTCGTTCTGAATTTGCAACTTTTTCTAATGGAACTTTATCGTAATACACATGATAAATCGTTCCGGGTGTTCTTAGTATTGTTGCCATCCAGCCATTTTCGCCTTCTGAAGCGATGTGTACAGCCTTTTGGGCAACATTGTAGGCTTCATCCAGGTCAATAACAGAAGTGTAAATGGCTGAGGAGCGTTGGTCGGTTCCGCTTACCTGTCCCCGGGCAGACCCACGAACAGGTAACCCTTTTTCATTGAGAAGGTTAACGACTTTTTGTACTGCGGTGAGTTTTGCAGAACCAAATTGGGTATGTCCAAAACTATCTTTTATCTCACCTATTTCACCAATTTCGAAGCCTTCACTTACTACAATAATACAGCGACCATCTCGTTTAAGTTGGTCATTAACGAGGTCGCACATTTGTTCCGGAGTAACTTTTGATTCTGTCATATATATTTGTAGAGGGATTTCTCTGTTTGGGTCTGCCAATCGGGCAGAAGCAGGGATAAATCCGATTTTTCTTCCCATGGCTTGTAATACCAAAACGGGGTCTGCAGGAGAGGAACCACGATTTTCTTCTTCCGCATTCTGAACAAGACACATCCAGTAACGAGCAACACTTCCATAGCCGGGTGTGTGGTCTATGAGTTTAAATTCTGAGTCTCCGACATCGTTATCTATGGTTTTAGGTATTCCTACCGCCACTAAATCAAGCCCTTGTTCCTGGGCTAATTTGCTAACTTTATTAGCCGTGTCCATGGAATCATTTCCGCCGATATAGAAAAAGTAACCGATGTTATGGGCTTTCATGACATCTATTATTCGTTGATAGTCTTCATCCTGACCTTTTTTCAGTTTGTATCTGCATGTTCCAATAGACCCTGCGGCTGGTGTATGCCGAAGGAGTGCAACTTCATCTGGACTTTGTTCAGATAAATTTAAAAGTTCTTCTTTTATAACGCCTTCAATTCCATGCCAACCGGCATAGACTGTTCCAAATGTTTCTGGGAACATTTTACATGTTTCAATTACACCTCGAAGTGAATTGTTTATGACGGGGCTGGGTCCACCTGACTGGGCAACGATGACATTTTTAGGCATTCTTCATCTCCTTTCCAAAATTTTAATGATGGAACTATTTTAAATGTTTGATGATACTATGTGAAAGTAGAAATAATTTTTAATTTTTTACACGATAGAGAACTTCTCCTGCTTGTGGAACAAAGAGGACGCCTTCATCTTCTCGATTCTTCCATTCTTCTATATTAATTGTAGCAGGGTTTGTATAGCCCAAATTGATTTCTTTACATACTTCTTCGGGAATGGATGTTGCCAGAGTTACCTTTACTCGCGGTTTTTCTATACCATCAATATATGTTCCTATTCCACGAACATGTGTGGAGTGGGCTAATATTCCACCGGGGATGTCGTGGAATTTATCCATTTGTGCAAGAAAATAATCCCGGACATGATAACCAATTTTTCGGATTAAGTGCCCATGAGTAATGCTTATCTCTTTAATGTGAGGTCCATATATTATAAGTTCTCCATGGTCCGCGACGACGGGCTCTAATTTATACATACATTTACCAGCAGTCCATATTTCATCATACATGAGAGGAGATTCTGCTAGAACAGAGTGGTAAGTTCGGGGTTTGTAAATAATGTGTGTTTGTGCGGATAAATCAGAAGCAACATCCCAGGCTCCTTCCGGCGTTCCAAAGAAGATGGCTCGTGTTTTGTCATGTTCAACATTTAGGGCAAAACAATACTTCTCTTTTTGTATCATGGCTCCAGCATGGTCGATTAGTTTTCGGACTGGGGTGTGTTTAACGCCGTTAATTTTTATATTTGTAATCAACGCCCCTAACCAGTGGAACATATTTAAAAAATCCGGTCCAGAAATTCCAGGGAAGAAATATTTATTTCCCCCACTAAAACCGACGACTTCATGAGGGAACACAGGTCCTACAATGATAAGGACATCGTAATCAAGAATAGTACGATTGATTTGAACAGGGACTTCCTGGTTCAGCAGACCATTTGAAAACTCATGGATTTTTTCTCTGGGAATAGTTCCTAAAAGATGTAAAGCGTCTGGGTCTTGCCATGCATGATTAATAATTTTTATATCTTTATAGGTAGTATTTTTTTCTTCTTGTGTAATGTCTAATAGTTTACAAATCATGTCTTCAGATAGGGGGGGATGTGTTCCTAATGCGATTATAAAATCCAATTGACTTGTTAAGCCTTGTAAAGATTCTGTTAAGGCGCGGAACATTAATGGCATGGGCATACTTCGGGTTTGGTCAGGAATTATAATAAGAACTTTTTTTCCTTTTACTTCTAATTCAGAGCAAATATTATATACAAATTGGAATATCTCTTCGGGTTTTAAAAAACCTTTTTCTGCAATACATTGTTGAATCATTCTATATCCCTTATAACCTTAAATCCCAATCTATCAAGTTGGTTGGCTAAAACCGGGTTATTTTGTTTTAAACGGATTGTTGTATTATGAAATTCCCTACGCACAGGATAGTTTTTTCGCAGGAGGTCAAAGAAGGTTCCTTGGTTATCTTCTGGCTTGTGGTGTATTTCTCGCAACGCTTTGTCGTCGGCGGTTATATCGTATATCTGATGGACAATCGAGTGGATTATTGTAGGATTGTCATTTGATAAAGTTATTTCTTTATACAGTGGGTCGGGGAGGTTTCTTTTGTAATCCCATGTTGGAACTCGGTTCAGAAAACTACATAGAGATAGATATAACTGGTAAGTCCCATTTACTTTTCCATCAAATGAGTATCCAGCAATATGTGGTGTTCCTATGGTTACCCTATTTAATAAGTCAATATTTATGTTTGGTTCGTTTTCCCACACATCAATAATGGAGTGAGAGACAACCTCTTTTTCAATGGCATTTAATAATGATTCCGTTTTTACAACGGCTCCACGCGATGTATTAATAATTACAGTGCCTTTTTTTATTTTTTTGAAAAATTCTTCATTAGCAAAATGATAAGTGGGATATAACCCTGTTTTTTTCAGAGGTACATGGAAAGTGATTATGTCGCAGTTAATAATATTTTCAAAGGGTTCAAATAATGGATGATTACTCATTTTTTCTGCAAGGGGAGGGTCATAAAGGACAGGGAATAAACCTAATGCAGGGGATTTTTTGACAACGCGTGAGCCTACATTTCCGACGCCAACAATACCTATTTTTTTACCGTTTAGTTTGTAGTTATGAGTTTGTTCAAGTTTTAATAATCCCGCTATGATATATTCAGCCACACTATTTGCATTGGACCCAGGAGCACTTGTAAAGGCGATACCTTTAGAGTTGAGATAGTTAATATCAATATGGTCATAACCGATTGTGGCTGTTCCTACGAAACGAATGGAAGATCCTTCAAGGAGGTCTGCGTTTACTCGAGTAATTGAACGGACCAACAATACATCTGCGTTTTTAATTATCTCTTTTGTAATTTTTCGGCCATGGATCGTAACAACTTCGCCAAATTCGGTAAAACCTTCTTTTACATAAGGGATATTTTCATCTGCAATAATTAGCATATTTTGATTATTTTTTCCATGGTGGAATTTCGGGAAGGTATTTTTCAAATTCTTTTATAAGGGTAGTTTCATATTCCCCTTCGTAAGTACCGTTAAAGAATTTTTCCAATCCTTCTTCATAAAGCCTCTGCCATGATTCATCTTCGTTCCCCGGATTGATGGGATAAAACAATGCGTTATTAGCACGAGCCGCTTTTAAATCGCCATAGGCATCACCAATCATGAGAATGTGGTTCTTCTCGTATCTTTTTTCGGAAGCGAATTTTATATGTTCTGCTTTTGTGCCCATTTCCTGTCCACATATGGCAAAGACATATTTTGCGAGGTCTTGTTCTTGCCATTCTCGCACTAATGCTTCTGTAGGGGTTTGAGAACAAACCATAATATCCGCCTGGCCCTGACATTTTTGTAAGCATTCTTCAACAAAGGGGAAAGGAGGTAAACCCCCTTTTACAATTTCTTCGACTGTTTTATTTACGGCCTTACTCCATTGTAGTGTTCTTTGCATATCCTCCTGGTCTGGATGTTCTTTGCAGTAGGCTTCTAATGCGGGATTGCCCAGTTTTGTTTCTGTTTCAACCCAGTTTCGCAAATTAGGTATTTGAGGGATTTGTACTTTTCTTGCCTTAACTTTATCCCAATCCATTAGAAGGTCGAAAACTTTAATCAAAGCGGGGAAACGGTTAGCTCCACGCCACTTTGAATATAAATTAACGAATTCGGAAGCCTCCCTCGCATATTTTGAAACGGCTTGTAAATTCCAGTGTTTGATTGTATTCGGAGTGAAACATTCTTTTTGTTTTAACTCCATAGTATCAAAGGCACAACCGTCGGAATCAATTGCTATCAGGAATGGAGATGTTGGTTTATGGTCTAATAACTTTTGGATATCTTCTTTCATATTTTATTCCTTTTTTATTTAGGTTTTACTTTTATACACCGGAGAAGGCAGAAAACCCCCCATCGACGGGTACTATAATACCTGTAACAAATTGAGAGGCCTCACTGGCAAGCCAGATAAGTGTTCCGATAAGGTCGGATGGGTCTCCATAACGACCCATAGGGGTGTGGGCTAATATTGTTTTCCCACGGGGGGTAGGTTCCCCTGTTTTTTCATCAATTAACAGGTAGCGATTTTGTTCGCTAAGGAAAAATCCCGGGGCTATTGCATTAACTCTTAATTTAGGATTATATTCCTGTGCAAAGTGAACAGCCAACCATTGAGTAAAATTAGCGACGGCTGATTTTGCAGCGCTATAGCCGGGGATGCGGGTTAACGGTCGCAGAGCGTTCATGGATGCAATATTAATAATAGAGCCTCCATCAGAATTCGTAATCATGTATTTACCAAAAACTTGAGAAGGTATAATGGCTCCACCTAATAAATTTAGGTTGATAACTTTTTCAAAAGCATTGGTTGATATATCGAAAAAACTCAAATCCGGGGAAGTCGTTGCTTGTTTCATATTTCCGCCTACACCATTGACTAAAATATCAATTTTTCCCCATGTCTTTGTTATTGTTTGGGCACATTCTTCAATGGTATCTTTATTAAAAGCATCCATGTAGAGCGCAAGTGCTTTTCCCCCTTGATTCTCAATCTTTTGTTTCAGTTCCGTAGCTTTTTCCAGTAAGACATCGGCTATTGCGACTGACGCTCCAGCATGAGATAATCCTTCTACCATAGAGGTTCCAAGCACGCCTGCACCACCTGTAACTACTGCAGTTTTTCCTCTTAAATCAAACATAGAAATATTGCTACACATGAGAAAATCCTTATTATTTTTTTATTATGAATAGGTCAAGTCGAGTAGGGAAATTATACCAAAAAGGGAGAAGGGATGTTAAACGGTTCAGATATTAACGAGTGGCTGTGAGAAGGTATCCGTCATTGTTATCTTGAAAATATTGTAAGTTTAAATCTGCATTTTTTAATAATAGTTCCATTTCATTTATGTCCGGTATTGTATGGTTTGCAACAACGCCTCCTATATTTTGATGAAATTCATTGATTTCTTTACTGGGTCGCAAATGACAAACCACCCATACTCCTCCTTTTTTTAATACCCGACTATGTTCCTTTACCGCTTGTTTTTTATTGATTAAATGGGGAAATATAGAAAAACAAATTATAGTATCTGCAACTTCATCTCTGAGGGGTAAAAAATGTGCGTCTGTTATTAACCAGTAACATGGAATTTGTTTAAATTTCATTTTGCCGTGCCGAATCATTTCACGCGAAATATCTATTTCAATTAAAGTTCCCTTATGATGGAGACGGTCCCATAGGTAAGGGACTAAAACTCCAGTTCCACAGCCAATATCAAGGATTATATTATCCGATTTTATATTAATGTTTTTCAGGAGGGGGTCAACTTTTTCCAGAATTCCTTCCGGGGTATAGGAATCCCATTGAGTCGCATGGTGGTCAAAGAAAGCATTTATTTCTTTTTGGTGGTAATCCATTTTTTCATGATGGTGAATTGATTTGTTAGACATTTTTTTCGCCTTTTACCTGTCTTTTGGGTGAAAAAATAGCAGAAAGGATGAAGATGAGCGAAGAAATTAATATAATTGTGGCTCCTGTAGGAAGATTATATTTGTAGGAAAGTGCAAGCCCCCCCCAACAGGAGGTTATTCCGAAAAGAATGGATAATATTAGCATTGTTTTAAATCGATAGGTAAGTTGATGTGCTGATGCGGAAGGATTTAACAAAAGGCTATAAATAAGTAATCCTCCTACTGTTTGTAAAGAAACTGCAATTGTTAATCCCGTAGTAATTAATAGTAAGTAAAAGATAAGAGCGGTTGGGATGCCAACATACACAGCAATTTGCCGGTGGCATAGGACTGCATGTATTTCTTTAAAAAAAATGGTAAACAGTAATAATAAAAAGGTAGTGATTCCTGACAAAATGTAAATATCCATCCGTGTAACGGTTAAAATATTCCCCCAGAAGAGACTTAATGCACTTGCTTTAGAGCCAGGAATTAACCCTAAAAATAGGAATGCGAGCCCTAACATGGTAGAGAAAACAATGCCTGTGGAAGTGTCCGGGCTCAATTCCCCCCGGTCTGCTAAGGGTCCTACAATGGCTGAAGCTATAAGACTGAAAAGGATGGAACCCAATAAAGGATTCCAACCTATCCATAAACTGAACAAGGCCCCTGTAAAAGCGGAGTGGGCAATGCAGATGCCAAGGAAAGATAAATGCATGGTAACGATAAAAACACCTGTGATACTGCAAGCAATTCCTGAAAAAAGACCTGCAAAGATAGGTCGCCATAAATATTCAGGGATTCCTAAAACTTCATGCATTATAGTTCCTTCAGTGATGGGTATGGTGAAAAGAAAATTTGCCGGAACAACAAAAACCATTTCCTCCGTAGAGTTCTTTAAGTTTTTCTTCATTTATAAGTTCATCAGGTTTTCCGTCTGCCCAGACTTTGCCATTCTGCAACATAACGATACGGTCACAGCGGTTCGGTATCATTGAAATTTCATGGGTAACATACAGAGTGGTAAAAGAATGCAAGTCCATTTTGTGTTCTAATAAATCCAGAATGTCCTTTTGTGCATTGGGGTCAATAGAAGCGGTTGGTTCGTCAAGCAGGAGGATAGGAGCCTGTTGCACAAGAGCCCGTGCAATAGATGTTTTTTGCCTTTCTCCTCCGGAAAGATGTCCTATCGGTTTATCTGCAAGATGGGAAATACCGATCCACTCTATTGTGGTATCAACTAATTTCCAATCTGATTTTTTTAGTGGTCTACCCAATCCAGATGTTCCTGCCCTTCCTGTGGCTACAGATTCCCGGACTGTTATTGGGAGTTTTGGGTCAATAGATTCAACTTGGGCCACATGAGCAATTTTTCTTCGTAATAGGAAGTTATATGATGAGGGAGTCTGTCCCAAAACCTTTACAGAACCTTTCTGAAACTTACATAATCCACATAATATTTTTAATAAGGTAGTTTTGCCTGAACCATTAGGTCCTAATATAACTGCAAATTCCCCTCGGCGAAAGGAAAGTGTTATATTATCCAGTGCGGGATGATTGTTATAATAGGCACTTACATTTTGTATATTAATGGTATTATCTTGGTATGTTTCCCTTGACATAAAATGTAAAAAATCACTTAACTTTTATTATCAATAACCTTCAATAGAATATTTATATTATTTTGTACACTTGACTCCCATGAATTGCAAGTTGGGCAGGTATAAGGGAAACCGGATAGGACAACAGAATAGGCATTTAATTCTGTGGATAGTCTTTTTACAAGTTCTATTTCTCCACTCTGTAAATTTTCGATTATAATTTTTACTCCTGCATTTTTCCCTTTCTTTATAAGATCACCCCATAAGGAAAGGGTTATCTCCTCTGCACGGGGAAAAGTCGCAACTGTTTTAAATCCCAGCCAATTTGTAAAGTCAGTTTGGAAAATAGATGTGATAACGGGGATATTTTCAGGTTGAAAACATTTTATATTGTTTAAGATTTGTTGTTCAAAAATCGATATTTCTTTTTTTCTCTTATCCATTTGTTTTTTATAATCTTCTTCGGAGAGTAGTCCTGCTTTGATTAATACTGTACCGATTTTTTCTAATCCATTGATATAATTTTTAGGGACAAGCCAATTGCCTTCTACCTGAATATAAATAATTTTATCATTGGATGGCTTGGTTCCGCGGATAAGACTTTTTATGGCGGGTAAATCTTTCTGCCATGTATGTAAAATAATTAGTTTTGCATTAATAAATTTTTCTATATCGCCGGGTTTAAGGTCGAAATGTCCGGGACATAAGTCAGGGGGAACAACAACAGCCAATTCTGTATCTTTGCCCGTCAAATCTTTAACAGCAGAATGAATAGCAGAAGTTCCTGCTACAATAGGTTCTTCTGCATATATGTGGGGTGAAAAAAAACCACCCCACATATAGCACAGCACTGCTAAAACGATTAGGAGCCAGTAAGAGGTCGAACTTTTAAAGAAATATTGATTATGAATCTTAAACATTATTGTAACCCAAAATGACCAACCTGTCTTGGGATACCAAAGTTGTTTTGTCGATCATCGATAACCGGAAACTTTGAAGGATACCGAATGAATTCAACATGTCCATCCATGTAAAGGACATTACATCCTCCGGGCATATGATTAAACACAACACCACCTGCGGTATTTGCAGAATCATTTGGGTTTCCAAAAGTGTCAAACATAATCACAATTTCACTTTGAGCTTGAGCCGATGCAGCCGGATTATTTATATCTGTGATTGCAAATCGTTCAATTCCTTCACGCAAGCGAGCACAATTATTTGTAGTGGCATATCCTTTGCCTAAAATTGCAGTCCATGGAAGTTTGGTGGTTACCGGAATGTCACTGTCGAAATTTTTTCTTTTTACTGGAGCGGTAACAGGGTTAACACCGATAATGGTTCCTGGCGGGATGGTCTCTATTTCTCCGAGTGTACCTGTTGCATTCCACATGCCATAGAATTCTTCTACATTTGTGATAGCAAAACCATGATACCAATAGGAGCGTCCTAATGCGGCTGCTCTGAAATAACGAGCGCTTAGTCTATCATTGTTTTGTTCTGCAGTTTTGATATGGTCCTCAATAGAACCGTCCGGAAGTCGGGCTGCTACAAATTGTCCCTGAGCATCTACTGATGTATCTGATGGGCATTTTGCAGTGTTTAAGTCATTTAAGTATTCGGGGAAAAAGCCATCAGGGTCTGGTGCTGCGAAGAGAGGCGCCCCATTCGGATTTGTAAATGGCTGAAGTGGAGGAAACCGTTCTCCTTTAGCCTCATTAGCATACATCTTGAACGATAACCCAAATTGCTTTAGATTGTTTTGACAACTGGACCTTCGTGCTGCTTCGCGTGCTCTTGCTAAAGCGGGGAGTAAGATAGCTGCTAAGATCCCAATGATTGCGATAACGACGAGGAGTTCGATGAGTGTAAAACCTGTTTTCTTCATGATAAAGTCTCCTATGGTTTGTTTTTTTTAGTATTACTAATTAATATAAAAGTAATACCATAATTATAGGGGCAATGTCAAATTCTTTTTTTCTGAGAAAATAAATTAATTCTCTATGGGTGAGGTTTGTTCTGGAATAGGTTGTGAAGACTCATTTATTCCGTAGATGGTAATTATATCCCTTCCACTGTCTTTGTGTTTGGAAATGCTTAAAACATTGTGCTCCTGGCTTTTTATATTTTTTTCGATATATTCTTTTGCAGAGGTTTCATCATCAAAAACTTCAATGTTTATGTTGTCGTACTCATCGTATTTAACTCGGAGTTCTCGGGCTAATTCTTGTAGTTTTTCTCTTGAACTTCCATAAGGAACCACGCCAATAATTCCTTTAATTGAAGGTGCGTTAGCATTCAATTGTTTTACAATATCAGGATTTCTTCCCCATTCTTCTAAAATACGGAAATAAAATTCCTGAGGCCCTGTAATGGGCTTATCCTTTTTTGAAAGAGTATCGGTGGTAGGAAAAGATGGGAGTGGGGTTCTTGTTGTAGGATTTCCGGGAATGTATTTGGGTGTGGAATTATGAGTGTTGTCCTGAGGAAAGGGATTTAAACCATAGTTTTGTAAAGTCATTTTTAATTGTTGATTTTCTGCTTCGAGGTCAGCGATTACATGGTTAACCAGGTAGTCTAAGGTTTGCTGAATTTGTTGTATGGAAATTTTCATTTCTTGCAATTCTTTGAATAATCGTTCGTTTGGATTGACAATAAGTGTAGAGGTCTGTTGTGTTTTATTGTCTTTAATTTGAACCTCAACAGGTGAAACCGCTGACGAAGGTTTTGTATCTTGTGCATCCTGTATGATTACATTTGAAGACGAATTCTTGTTTTCGTTAGATTCCGAAAAAGAATTTATCGGAAGAATGTGTATAAGAATGGTAAGAGCTATCAAAGAATGAATATGGATTATTTTCATAATTAAAATCCTTATTTATTATGTTCTGAACGAGTAAAGTTTGTAAAATGAAGACAATAATCCTGTTAAAGGGTTTATGTTTATTAAATCTGTTTTGTATTTTCTGTCTGTTTTTAAATAGATAACTATTATTAATATTCTATAATAAAAGATAGTATTTTACGATTAAAATTATAAGGTAGATATATATGTTTGATTACCTTCGTGGAGTTATAACAAAAGTGTATCTTAATTCATTAGTATTGGATATACAAGGAGTAGGTTATTTGTTAAGTGTACCTATCAGTCTTATAAATAGGGTACATTTAAATGAAGAAGCCCTGTTTCCTGTTCATACGGTATGGAGAGAAGACTCTGTGGAATTATACGGTTTTGAAAATGATGAACAAAAGATACTTTTTCAGAGGCTTATTTCTATAAGTGGTATCGGTCCTAAAACGGCGATGGCTGTTTTATCTACTCTTTCTGTAAATGAGTTTCGTCAGGCCGTTATGGGTAATGACTATAATCTAATTGCAACAGCGCCGGGTATAGGGAAAAAAACGGCCCAGCGGTTGATTTTAGAATTTCGAAATAGAATGGGAGAGGATACAGAATTATCTACTTTGTTAAACCCACCGGAGGAAAAATGTATAGATACAGATGAGGTATATCAAGCAATGTTATCAATGGGTTGTTCTGTGGCTGAGGCTAAAAGTGCGGTTTCCTTTGCAAGGAAACAATTAGGGGAAAATGCGAGTGTTGAAGATTTGATAAGGACATCCCTGCAATACCTGAAAGGAGGACCTCATTCATGAGTTCTGAACATATATTTGCGCCGGAACCGATAGAAGATGAAACTGTATTTGATGAACAGATTCGACCCCAACGATTGCAGGATTTTCCGGGTCAAGAACCCGTAAAAGAAAAATTATTGATTTCTATCCATGCGGCGAGACAAAGGAGAGAACCATTGGACCATATTTTGCTTTATGGTCCTCCCGGCCTTGGAAAAACGACGCTTGCTCGAATTTTGGCTAATGAAATGGGGGTTGCTATTCATCAAACTTCGGGGCCTGTTTTAGAACGACAAGCAGATTTATCGGCCATTCTAACAGGACTTAATGAGTTTGACATTTTGTTTATTGACGAGATACATCGGTTAAACAGGGCCGTAGAGGAAACTCTATATTCGGCTATGGAAGATTTTGAAATTGATATTATGTTAGGTAAAGGACCCTCGGCCCGGTCTATAAAATTGGGATTAAAACCCTTTACCCTCATAGGAGCTACGACACGAGCCGGTTTGTTAACGCCACCCCTGCGTGCACGATTTGGGGATTCGTGCCGTCTTGATTTTTATTCGCCACAGGAGTTACAAACGATTGTTCTCCGTTCTGCTCGTATTTTGAATGTATCAATTGATGAAGAGGCTTCTTTAGAGATAGCCCGTCGGTCAAGGGGAACCGCGCGTATAGCGAATCGATTACTAAGAAGAGTTCGGGATTATGCTCAAGTTAAGGGTGATGGAATAATTACACTTTCTATTGCGAACTCGGCTCTTAAACTTCTTCGAATTGATGACCTGGGTTTGGATGATATGGATCGTATGTTAATAAAAACAGTCATAGAAAAGTTCTCTGGAGGACCTGTAGGATTAAACTCATTGGCGGTTGCTATCGGAGAAGAACGACAAACAATTGAGGAAGTTCATGAGCCGTATCTTATCCAGATTGGTTTTATGAAAAGAACACCCCAGGGGAGAGTGGCTACACCTTTGGCATATAAACATTTTGGTTTAAAACCACTGGATTCTTATATTCCGCCCCTCTTTTCGGATAATGAATGATTTAAATGATTTATAAATCTTTACATAATTGTTTTGTACAGGTTAAAATAAATAATAAAGTCATAATATAGTACGAAGGTTTTCGTTAATAGGTAATATTGAACAAATTGGAATAAACAATGTCTTATCTAAAAATAAGAGATGTGGTCTGTTTATTAAAGGATACCTCTATAAGTTTTCTTATTTGTTCAATAGATGGTACTATTGAGTACTATGATAAAGATACAAAAAAAAGATTAACAGGTTCTTTACGAGGGGTTCAATTAGAAGGGGGTCAACTAAATACTTTTATTGAAGTGTATTATCCTGAAGGGGAAGGTATTATTTCTGAAGCATCCGATTATTGGATGCAAATATGGAAAAGAAAGAAGCATAAGAAGACTCAAAAGAATGATATTGAGGTTTTAGGAGCATTGGGGATACGAATTAAAGGTAGTGAAAATAAGGGAGAAAAAATTTTATTTTTGGTTTATCCAATTTCCGCAGGGGAATTAAGTAACTACTTCGCAAGGGATGATACCTACATTATAAAAGTTTTGGAGCGATTTTCTTTATTGGTTATACAGATTGATTTTTCTGGAAAAGTTCTTCATATCAATGACTATATCAAAAATTTAACCGGATGGAGTCCCGGAGAAGTTATCAATAAAAATTGGTTTGAAACATTTGTTCCGGATGAAATAAGAGAGGAGACGATCCAGTTTTTTCAGACAAATAGACTAAAGACAATAGAGAACGATATTTTGTTTGAAGGTGAGATTTTAACAAAGGAAAATAGAAGACTGTTGATGCTGTGGGCGTGTTTTCCTATTAAGCAACAAAATGGGACTAGTTCAATGTTAATGTTGGGGAAGGAATTAAGTACACCCCATCGTGAAAAGTTGTTTATGAGGGGCGTTCGTATTGTAAAGGATCAGTTCCAGTGGCTGTGTGAAGACCTTGTTCATGGGGTACCGGAAGAAGACGCTTTTTCTAAGGTTTTACATAGTGCAATAGAGATGACTTCTATGGAAGCCGGGGTTGTTTTTAAGGTGTGTCCGAAAGAGGTTGTTCTAATTTCATCTGAGGGTTTGGAAGAGAAGATTACAAAATCATTACAGAGGATACCTTTGAATAATTTAGTAATTGAAACTATTCTTTTGAGTAATGATATAGTAGAAATTTCTTCTTTAGGGGATAGTTTCCCTGTTAACTTACAGGAGAAGGGGTTTTTAAAAATCTTTGCCATTCCTGTACGGGCCAATGAAAAGCCTATGGGTTGTGTTATCTTAGCAACTACTCGTAAAGATATGCTTGATGAAGAGGTTCTCCCTCTTCTCCACTCTATATCGTGTGAGATTGGATGGTTATTCCTTTGGTATGGAGTTCAGGAATTACAGAGAAGACAGGGGCGTCAATATGAACTGTTAGAACGAATGCTCCCTTATGCTTTGCTATCGGTTGATGAAACAGGTGGAATTATAGGATGTAATCAGAGTGGACTTCTTCTATTGGGGGCTGATTGTGAAGATGATTTATTAAAATGCAATATCCGACAATTTATTTCGAATTGGGAAAAATGGATAGCTGAATTAAGGCTGTATGGGGAAATGAAAACGGCCGATATTCATGAAATTGAAGTAAAAAGCTTAAAAGATGAGAACATACCAACAGAATTTATTGTTGGACATTTTATCCTTGCAAGTCGTTCTTTTTATATGGTATTTTTACGAGACATTCGTTGGCGGAAACAGGCTATAGAAACGATACAGCGGGCAGAAGAACGATATAAGGAACTGTTTGAGAATGCAAATGATATTGTTTATACTCATGATTTAACAGGTCGGTTTACCTCATTGAATAAGGCGGGGATTCAAATTACGGGATATAGTATAGAGGAGGCATTAAATATAAATGTATTTGATATTCTTCTTCCAGAATATCATGAGGTAGCAAGGGAGAGAATGCAAAAAAAGTTAAAAGGTGCTCCTCCTACGAAATATGAGGTTGAAATTCTTGCTAAGGATGGACGGAGAATACCCCTGGAAATCAGCACGAGGGTTATTTATGAAAAAGGAATACCAATAGGGATTCAAGGTATTGCTCGTGATATTACCGATCGAAAAAAGGCAGAAGAAGAACGGAGAAAGTTAGAATTGCAAATTCTTTACGCTCAAAAATTAGAAAGTCTGGGTGTTCTTGCGGGGGGCATAGCCCATGACTATAATAATATTTTAGTAGGGATTATGGGTAATGCAGGATTGGCTCTATCACGCTTATCTGAGGATTCGCCTATCCGCGTTTATTTGAAAAGAATTGAAGAGTCAGCGCAACGGGCAGCAGAATTGACCAATCAAATGTTAGCGTATTCGGGTAAAGGGGTTATTGCCTCAAGGCCACTTCATTTATCTCGACTCGTTGAAGAAATGCGACCCTTGTTAACTGCAGTTATCTCTAAGAAAGCAATAGTTGAATACAATTGCCCAGATGATTTGCCTTTTATACACGGGGACGCAGTTCAATTACATCAAGTATTGATGAATCTGGTTACGAATGCTTCAGAAGCCCTGGGAGAAACACCTGGTAGGATAATGATCCAGACGAAACTTGTTGATTTGACGGAAGAACATATCAAAGAATCGTATTTTTTCGAGCCCGTTAATCCCGGTAAGTATATATGTCTTGAAGTTTCTGATACAGGTTGTGGAATGGACAAAGAAATGTTAACAAAAATATTTGACCCCTTCTTTTCAACAAAATTTGCAGGAAGGGGTTTGGGGCTTGCCTCTGTTCTTGGAATTGTGCGAGGACATAAAGGGACTATCAATGTATATAGTGAATCTAACAAGGGAACATGTTTCCGTGTTTATTTCCCGGTATCAGGAATGACAAGAGAAGGGGAAAAGAATCATGAAGGAAATCAAAAAAAATATGAAAGTAAGAATATAAAAACAGAAACGGCATCGGATGTAGTTTTATTGGTTGATGATGAAGAGGGGGTATTAGAAGTGGCCCAAGAAGTACTTACACAATTCAATTATAAAACAATTCTGGCAAGAAATGGGAGAGAAGCCTTAGAACTATTCAAAATCCATAAAAATGAGTTATCAGCAGTAATACTCGACTTGACGATGCCAGAATTGAATGGATTTGAAGTGTTTCATGAAATTAAAAATATTGATATAGATATGCCCATTATACTATGTAGTGGTTTCCCGGAACAGGATATTAAACAAAAATTTGGAGAGGTCAAACCTTCTAGTTTTATTCAAAAACCTTATCATCCGTTTAATTTAGTAAAAGTTTTAGAAAGTATAATAAAAAAATAGACAAACGTATTTATGGTATAATATAATTAGTATTATAATGTTTTTAATAGAATAAAAAAGATATGTTCGGATTAAACATAATTATTTAAGTTAGTTTTATGTCATTAAATTTATCAAAATCGCAAGCGGAAAAATGGTTAGCAGTTCTTAGAGAAAATGCTAACATTGGTTTTGTTATATTAGATGGAGAGGGAAGGGTTTTAGAGGCAGACAATAAATTGTTATCTATTTGGGAAGTTTCTATTAAGGAAGATGAGGGTAGTTCCGTAGAAGGCCGTTACATAAATAACATCATTAGTCCTATAATCTCTTTTTCGGAACTTTTGCTGGAGGTCAGAAAGAGGGGACATGTTTTTATTGATGAATATCCTTTTGTAACAAAAAAAGGTTCTGCAAAATGGGCAACATTGGAAGGTTGGATACTGCAAGAGGACGAAGAAGATGTCCTAACAGGATGGTCATGGGTTGATATAACATCGGTTAGTGAGAAAAGAAATACCGATTATCTTAAGATGTTTGAGAATGCATTAAATTATATATTCAAAGATATTCCTCTTATGTTCTTTTTCTGGGAGATTACAGATGATTGCAAAACAAAAGTACTGGGAATTAACAAGGAGGGAGAGAGGGTAACAGGTTATTCGATGGCGGAGATTATAGGTACAGATTTTTTAGAATCCGCTATACCCGGTACATGGAAAACGGCTGTTAAAAAGTTTGTGGAAGATATGCGTATTAATCCAAAACCCTATTTTGGGGAACATCCCTTGTATAATAAGGAAGGGAAAGAAGTTTCTATTCGTTGGCTTGATGTTCCAATAAAATTGACTATGTTCAATCGTATATGGGTGGTATCTATTGGAGAAGATATTCGTGAACGAAAACAAATGGAACAGGAACTGCGGGAAAGTGAAGAAAGATACCGCCGAATGGTAGAAGCCATTACAGATTATTTTTATCATGTAAGAATAGAAGATGGAAAAGCCGTTGAGACCCTACATTCGCAGGGATGTAAAGCGGTGACAGGTTATACTCCGGAAGAATTTTATAACGATCCTTATCTCTGGTATTCGATGGTCTATGATGAAGATAAGGAAATTGTGTTAAATTTTGCAAATACTCTTATGAGTGGAATAAATTCTGGACCGATTGTACATAGAATTGTTCGAAAAGATGGACAGATTCGATGGATAAAGAATACATGTTTACTTATTTTTGATAGAGATGGCAAATTAACAGGATATGACAGTCTTATTCGTGATGTTACAGATGAAGTGATAGCACAGGATAGTTTGAAAAAAAGTGAACAGTTTTATCGAAGTATTATTGAAAATTTAGCGGAAGGATATTTTGAAACTGATTTAGAAGGAAATATAAAGTTTGCAAATCCATCCTTTTTGAAGATATTAAAGAAATTAAAATTGAAGTCTATAAAAAACCGAAAACTTATTGATTTTGTGGGTGTTAAAGAACAACCCAACCTATTAGGTTTGTTAGATGAAATAAAAGATAAAAGGAGAAAGATAGGTTTTTGTGATTGGAAAATGAGGGCAGATACTCTAAACGAAGAGAAAGTTGTTGAATGTTCTCTCTTTCCTCTTTTGAGTCACAATGGAAAGGTGAAAGGTTTTTCTGGAATACTTCGTGATGTTACAGAGCGAAGAAAACAAGAAGAATATTTAAGACAACTACAGAAATGGGAAAGTTTGGGAACTATTGTTGGCGGTATTGCTCATGATTTTAATAATTTGTTGATGGTTATACAAGGACATCTGGATTTGGAAGAGGCGGAATTCCCGTTCGAGATTGGTAGTTTACCTTATGGAGTAGCATTACATCATTCTGAAATATCGAGTGCCATAGTTAAGGCAAGAGAGTTGTGTAGACAAATGATGATTTATGCGGGTAAGGGTTTTGCGGTTCATAAAGAAATACATATTTTGAACGATATAATAAAAGATATGATACCCGTACTGGATACAACCGTTAGAAGGAAAGTTGTACTAAATATAAATCTTTGTACTGATAACACAAGGGTATTATGTGATGAAGTATTGATTCGTCAGGTAATTTTAAGCCTTGTGACAAATTCTGTAGAGGCGATAGGGAATAAAGAAGGGACAATTCATATTTCTACCTGTGTTGTGGATTATAATTCGGAAATGTTTTCTTCTTTTGTTTTGGATGGGAAGAACTTGCCGGAGGGGAGATATATTGAACTTGTAGTTGAAGACACAGGGGGAGGTATTGAACCGGAGAACTTGAACAAAATATTTGACCCGTTTTATAGTAGCAAATTTTTAGGCAGAGGGCTTGGATTATCATCCGTGTTGGGGATTGTCCGCAGTCACCAGGGTGGTATGAAAGTTGAAAGTGAAGTTGGTGTAGGAACGAGGATGTATATGGTTCTCCCTTATGCTTCTTCTGATACACCTGTCGAGATAGACCTGGAAGAAGAAATAGGAAATGAGGAAAAAAATATAGCTAAAGAGGTGGTTTTAATTATTGAAAAGGACTCTATGTTGAAGGAATTAACAAGAAGAATAATATCCATGAGGGGATTTGATTCTATTGCAGTTGAAAATGTTATGGATGCTATGAAAATTATAAATTCTTCTGAGTATAATGTAAAAGTACTTGTTTTGGATATTCATTCTAAAGAAAGAGATGAGGAGAATTTTTTAGAAGAAATAAAACAAAAAGGGATGAGGCTCCCTGTTATTCTTTGTAGTGGCTCTCCTGTGGATGATATTGTCAATAAGTATCATGATTTTGTAGTAGCCTCACTTCGTAAACCATACCTTCCTACTGAGATAATAAATGCTGTGAAAGAGAATTGGAAAGAGAATAGTTAATTTTTGTTTTTCCACAAGGAGTCTATGAATGAAAATTTTAGTATTGGGAGCGGGGGCATTGGGTTGTGTTGTTGGTGGTTTTATGAAAAAAGCAGGACATGAAGTAGTTCTTGTAGGAAGACCTGAAATGGTAGAAGCCATCCAGAAAGAGGGGTTATATATTTCGGGTATTTGGGGCAATCATTATGTCCCTAATTTACCTGCATATCTCAAAATTTCTGATGAATGGAGAGGTCAGTTTGATTTAATTGTTTTATCTGTTAAATCGTATGATACAGAACAAGCAGTCCGAGAGATACTCCCTATTGTTTCAGAGAGAACATTGGTGTGTTCGTATCAAAATGGTCTTGGAAATATTGAAAAAATATCTGAATATATAGGCTGTGAAAGAACAGTTCCTGCAAGAGTAATTTTTGGGAGTCGAGTTTTAAAACCAGGTTTTGTCCAAGTAACTGTGATAGCAGAACCTACTGCATTGGGGAGATTGGATAAGGGGCCTGATGATTTTGTAGTTCGTGAAATTGCGGAAACAATGAATAAATCTGGAATTCCAACACTATATGCAGAGAATATTGAAGGATTGATATGGGCAAAGGTTGCGTATAACTCCGCATTGAATCCACTCTCTGCTTTATTAGATGTTCCCTATGGTAAATTAATGGAAACAGAAGAGACGCAGATGATTATGAAGAATGTGATATATGAGTTATACACAGTTGCAAAAGCGAAAGATGTCCCAATGATTGTCCCTACTCCAGAAGAATATGTTTTCCAATTGTTCTACAAGTTAATCCCACCAACTGCTGAACATTATGCGAGTATGCGAGAAGATTTAATTCAAGGGAAAAGAACCGAAATAGATGCTTTGAATGGGGCCATTGTAAAAATAGGAAAAGATTTTAATATTAATTGTCCTGTGAATACAATATTAACGAATTTAATAAAAGCACGGGAAAAATGTCTGTAAATCTTGATAAATTGTAGAATGGCGTTATGTATTATTCTTTTCGTCTGAAGTCGAAATTAGCATACTTATTTTTCTGAGAATGTCTTTAGTCCCAAAAGGTTTTGAAATAAAATCGCTTATTTTGAGTTTATTATCAAAAGTATTAATGCTTTCTTCTGAATAACCTGTGGAGACAATGACAGGAGTATTAGGGAGAAATCTTCGAATTTGTCGAAGTGTTTCGATTCCATTGAGGTCGGGCAATTTTATGTCTAAAATGATAAGTTGTATTTGTTCTTTATATATTTTTACTTTTTCGATACCCTCGATTCCATTAATAGCATTAATGACTTCATAACCTTCTTTTTGTAGTATTACATTGAAGAATTTTTGTACATCTTCTTCATCATCAATTACAAGTATTTTTGTTTTGTTTGAGAAATCCCGCTCTTTTTCTGCACCAAAACATGGAAAGAAGAGAGTAAATGTTGAGCCTTGACCCAGTTTGGTTTTTAATTGGATAGCCCCTTTGTGGGTTCGTATTACGCCGGAGACCGATGCTAAACCTAATCCTCTCCCTAAAAATTTACTTGAAACAAAAGGTTCAAAAATCCGTTCTATGTCTTCTTCTTTTATTCCACAGCCCGTGTCTGATATAGAAACAAACAAAAACTCTCCGGATTTTGCTCTGTCTGCAAATCGTAGATTTTCCAAGTCTTTTTGAGTTAAGGTTTTCTTGCCGGTTTGGACAGTGATGGTTCCACCCTCGGGGGGAAGTGATTCTAAAGCATTGAGTAATAAATGTGAAATACTTTGATGTATTTGAGAAGAATCACCTTCTATCAGAGGAAGATTGGGCTGTATCTGTTGAAGAAGGCGAACCCCTTTGTGGAGAGAGGGGGAGTAAGTTTCTACTGTGTGGTTGACCATATCGTTAAAATCGAATATCTGTATGGCTTCTCGTTCTTTTCCTGAGTAGGTTAGTAATTGTCGTGTTAATTTGGCCGCTCTTTCTGTTGATTTTCGAATTTGTTCAAGATTATCCTGGACTCGTTTCGGTAAATTCTCGCTATTCATTAATGCGAGTTCAGCATGCCCCATAATTCCCATTAGAATGTTATTAAACTCATGAGCAATCCCTGAAGCCAGAACTCCAATGCTTTCTAATCTACGGACATGTTCCATTTGGGCTAAAATCTTATCCCGCTCTTTTCGTTGTTGAAATTCTTCAGTGGTATCAATTTGGATGCACAACACCTCGTCCACTTTATTCTCGCGAACCACAGGCATTAGGGTAAAATGTATCCATTTCTCTTGACCATTTTTATTTCTTATGTCCCACAGGAAAAGCCCATTTATTCTTTTACCATTGAACAATTGATTCAGATGGCTTTTTAAGGTTTCAATTTGATGAGGGCTATAACAATTTTTTAGATCATCGAGATTTTTGATGTCGTTTACTTTAAAACCATAGAGATTCTCTGAGTACTTATTCCATATAATGATGTTATAATTTTTATCAAAACTTTGAATTGCTATTTTATTGACCGTATTTAAAATGGCTTCAAAACGGTTAACAGCCCATTCTAAATTTATTTTTGTTTCTTTGAGTTCCGTTATATCCTGTAAAATTACTTGTATACAATCTTCTTGAAGTTGTTCATCTCTTGTTAAATAGGAGTGATGTAAAAACCATTTTTTATTCCCCTGAATTGTTTCAAGAGGGTATTCGAACGCCTTTAATGCCCCTTCTTCTTGAAGCCTCTTACGAATAGAACCCGGAGGGAGAATATATCTTTGCAGGTCAGATATTTTTTTCCCGATAACTTCTTCAGGGGAAGAGTAGATATTATCTACTTCAAAGAGTTTCAATGCGTTACGGTCTATAAAAAGTATCTCTCCATTCATACGATATCTTACAAGACCGATGGAAGCGAAACTCATTGCTTCGTTTAAAATATGTAAAAACTCTTCAGAATTCATTTTATGACATTATACTTAAGTACTATTTGTATAATAGATATAAATATTTAAAAATAATAAAAAATAAAAATGTAATATAGGGAACTAAATGCTTGTATTTTTTTGTGATGATTTACAATCTTCAGGACCCTTCGTTAACAAACAACCCAATAATTATCGATAATATCATTATTTAGAATATTAATTCAAGAACAATTAAACAATTATAAATAAATGATAATGAAATGGCCGTTATACTATTAATTACTTCTTTGCATTTTAAAAAAAATATTGTTATACTGATGTTAATTTTGGGCATATTTGGGCAATAAGAAGATGACTTAAGAGGAAAATAATGATAATGCAGTTTGACCTTGTAACAGTTGGTGTTGTTTGTGCGGATGTAATGGTAAAACCTGTGGATTCTTTTCCAGTAAAGGGAACATTGTCGTTGGTACCTCAACTGGAAATGCATTTGGGAGGACTTGCGGGTGTTACGGCTGTTGTTTTTAGTAAATTAGGTGGAAAATCTGCATTTATTGGTCAATTAGGTGAAGACCATTTCGGTGATTTTATTTTGAATGCATTAACTTCTGCGGGGGTGAATGTACAGGGGGTTAAACGAACAAGAGAGTATAATTCATCAGCAACGGTGGTATTAATAAATTCAACTGGGGAAAGAACTTTTTTGCATCATGTAGGAACAAATGCAAGTGTAAGTGAAGAGGACTTAGATTTTAGTATTATTTCCTCTTCAAAAATTCTGCATTGGGGAGGGAGTTCCATTACTCCAAAATTGGATGGTAAACCTATAGGAAGAGTATTTGAAAGAGCACAAGCAATGGGTATAAAAACCTCGATAGACACATGTTATGATGGAAAAGGTGTATGGTTGCCGCATATTGAACCTGCTTTGGAAAATACAAGTATTGTATTTTCAAGTTTAGAGGAGGCCCGATGTTATACAGGGAAATATGAACCTTCCGATATTGCAGATTTTTACTTGAGTTATGGGGTAGAGATTGCTGTGATTAAGATGGGAGAACAGGGGGTTCTGGTAAGAAGTAAAGATGAAACTATATATTTACCCGCCTATTTTGTTTCTGTAGTAGATACAACGGGAGCCGGTGATGCTTTCTGTGGAGGGTTCTTGTATGGATATCTTTCAGGATATTCTTTAAAGATGTGTGCGCAAATGGCAAATGCTGTAGGCGCTTTGACAGTACAGGTGATGGGAGGAAGTAATGGGGTGCATTCATTAGAGCAAGTAATGAATTTTATTAATGAACATGGAGATAATCCATGAAGATAAGCACAAAGTTTTGTAAAGGGTTATGGTTAATTCTTTTTGTATTAATTTTATTTGTTTCAATTATCAGTACTTATGGCGATGAACAAAAAAAATCGGAGGAAGTAAAAAAGCAAGCACCTCCGGCAGAGCCTATTGAAAAAGATAAGGGTAGAGCACAAGTAAACGAAATAAGAAATGAACAGAAATCTTCGATTAAACGGGAATCCAATAAAAAGAAGGTTCCGGCTTTCTGGTTTTTGTTACCTGAAAAATAAAATATTCTGGGAGAAATACAAGAGTGTATACATATAAAGTACAGTTTTACAAAAAAATAATTATCCTCATTATTTGTTTCATTTGTGGGCTTTCTTCTGGAGAAAATATTTCACAGAGTGAGCATAAAGAAATTCAGGAATCTGTATCGAAAAATAGTGGTGTTGCTGATGGTAATGATTCTTCTACGGGAATAAATCAACAAGGTTCATCTAACAAGAATTTCAACAACTCGCAGCGGAAAAAAGAACCCGTTATCGAGAAAAAGTCAGAAATTGTTGGAACAAAAGTTCGGCGATATGCCCCGATAGAACAGGTACGGGCTCCTATGACAGGGAAACCTTCTATGAACCCTATGTTTGATTTAAGACCCCGTTCTATTAAAGATGCCTTTACTCAACCTTTAACATTAGGTTCGGAAGCAGAAGGTTTTGTGGCCCCTGATTGGAAACAGCCATTTAAAGATGTGAAAGCCGACCGTATGCAGAGGGAATTAGAAACAGGTAGAACGGTTATGCAAGGACATGTACATCTTCGGTTGGGTGAGTTGTTGTTTGAATCAGACCGTTTTTTGTATGAAGGGGATGCAGAGAAAGTCGAAGCGGAAGGGAATGTCCGAATTACCCAAAAAGAGACAGTTCTGCGGGCTAATAAAATTGTTTATCAGACTCCACCGAAGGAGGATATTGTAAATGTTCCTTCAATATTAAAACCAGTAATAAGTGAAGAAGAATTAGCCCAAAAACGACTGACTACGGGGAAACTTTATGCAGAATATCTTTCAATTAAGGACCCCTATCGTGATTTTTATGCGGAGCAAATTGAATATGATTTTCTGCGAAAGACAGGGGAAATGAAAAATGCTAAGGGGGTTATTGGACCCTTTTATTTTTATGCAGGTTCATTGCATCTTCGTGGCGAAAATTCGTTTACCGCAGAGGATGTTTGGCTTACAACTTGTGACCATGACCCACCTCATTATCGGGTGAAAGTAAAAAAATTAACTGTGGAAGAAAGTAAATTCAGGGAAGCAAAATTCCTGAGATTGCAAATAGGTAAAGTTACAACCCCGGTATTTTTCCCATTCTGGGGTGGAGAAGGGTTTTTGGGTGGTTTTGATATTGACATGGGAAGAGAGTCTGTTATTGGTTCTTATTTGAATCTAGGATATTTAAGGGATATAGGTGATGATTTTCAAATTGGACCGAGGATAATGATTACAGAAAAAGAGGGGATAGGATTTGGAGGTGATGTATATTATGACTTTATGGAAACCCCCACCTCGTTTTTTTATAGGACGAAAGGAGAAGTCCATGGGTTGTATACGACGGAAGAACGGGGATATATTCATCTTAAACATCGTTTCGAACCGAGCGATGATTTAACTTTTCTTGCTCAAGTTGAACACTGGGGCGATAAAGACTTTTATAAAGATTTCTTCTATAAGACATATCGTAATCGAACAGAACCTCGCTCATTTATGAATGTTACATACCGACAGCCAGAATACATCGCAACTGCGACAACGAGGGTGGGCACACATGGTTGGGTTCATGAAACAGAAAGGCTTCCTGAAGCAACTTTTCACTGGTTAGAACAACCTTTGTTCTCTGATGTTTATTTGTCATTTGATACGATAAATGGTTATAACCGTCGTGAACCTTATGATTATGAAGCCTTTAGAACGGTTAATATTTTAAGACTCACCTATGATTTAAAACCGTTAGGTCCTATAAAAATGACACCCTTTGCGGAAGGTCAGTTAACATGGTATTCAGAACAATCGAATGGTGATGAGAGTATTGGTGGTTTATCAAATAAACTTGGGATAACGCTTCAATCCCGGTTAATACGAGTGTACGGTAGTTTTTTTGGTTTCTCTGCAATAAAACATGTCGTTCTGCCGTCGTTAACTTTATCATATCGGACACCGTCCGCATATAATATCAGAGACCGCTATTATTTTGATCCCTTAGATACGGTTTCGGGACAGACTCGAATTGAGACCAAATTAGATAATGTATTCTATGGGAGGGATGATGAAACTCAGGAAGTCTGGCAAATTGCAAGATTAACATTATATCAAGGGAATGATTTTTGGAATGAATATCATAAGTCTGATGATTATGAGATTGAAATAGATATAAGACCTCGTAAGTGGTATGGATTACAACTTGTTGCTGAAAAACATGTTTCGGAAGAGATTAAATGGTATGAAGAAATAAGGGAGGTAAATCGGTTATCTGTTTATGATTGGATGGATAGATGGCTTGATAAGAAAGATGGACGGAGTCCTTATTTAGAAATGTCGGATTTGTTTTCAGGTGATTATACTCGTGTTTTAGGAATTATGTATTTTGATAATACCCTTGTAGGTGGAAGGTCAAACGGAAGAATGGGCTTTATGTCCGCTGAAACAGAAAACGAGGTAGTAAACCGAGACATTCTTTATGGTTTGGGTTATCGTTTGAGTGATAAGTGGTCGGTTGCTTTCGAACATATTTATGACCTGGAAAATGACAATTTAAGGCGACAAACTTATGAAATTCGAAGGAATTTGCATTGCTGGGACATAGGGCTTCGCTGGACAGAAAGGGAGCGGGGAACGGATATTAGTGTTGAATTCAGTCTTACAGCATTTCCTGGGACTCGTGTTCGTTTCTAATCGAAAAGATTATATTATTGAACCGAAAATCAATCGAACAGGCCACTCTTGATTTATAGACCATGGGTAAACTCGACACTCGTAAGTGGAATAGAGAGAGATAGAAAAAAATATAAACCATATTATCCAGAAGTATATTTTTCGGTATTTATTCTCTATATAAGGAATCCCTGCTATAATTAATAGTGGCATACAGCCAATATGCCAGCGAAAACCATAAGAAACACCACCATAATTATTTGTGGAAAGAATGTAATATATATTTATGGTTATAAAACTCGCAAGGAATAATAAGGTTACATATTTTATATCTGTATACAATGTTTTCCATATTGAAGGCAGGAAGTTACATAGCCCAATCGTCAATATCGGATATAGGAGGAATAAACCTTTAGGCCCTAATAAAATATTAAAAGTATAGAGCCATTTTGGATGGTGTAGAGCATCAGGTCCTGCTGGGTGTCTCCAATAAGAAGATTCAAACAAGAAAGGTTCTTTACTTATCTGCACAGGGAGTATGTTACCGGTAGTATGATACATGATTATCAGATGAGTTGTGAGAATAGGTAAGGCTCCAATGATGATACCCGGCAAAACTTCAGGTTTTTTCTTTATAATTAAGAACAGTATGGCAGAAGCAATAAAGATTGTTAGGGGTAAATCAATTGTATATACAAGTGATGTACATAAACCAATTAATAAATTATAGATTAGAGGTGCAGGATAGGGTGTTGTATAAGATTTCCATACAAAATACAATCCTATAATTAAATAAGATGTGGCGGGGACATGATTTGTAAAATGAGAAGCAAGAGCAGTCCATTGTGTTCCAAATAATAGGCCGAGTAATAGAGTAATGCGAACAACAGGGGATATTTTTATTTCATGTAAGAATTTTCCCAAAAATATAATTGCTATCAGATAAGGAATAATTACATTTACAATAATCATAATACGGGCAATAGATTTATAATCTTGACTATTGTTAAGGGAATATCCCATACTTTTGATAAGTTGGTATTCTAATGTCATGAGTAAGGATAGGATGGGAGGTTTGCTGGATATAATCCCGTTTTTCCCCTGTACCTTATCAACCGTTTGTATTTCAAAGGGATTCGAAGATGATTCGGGAGGATGATTGATATACCAGGTATGGTGATAGGTTAGAGCATAAACTGTTGCTAATCTGCTTGTGAGTGTATCCCCTAAGAAAACAGTTTTTAATCCGGCACAAGTCCAGACAATAGACCCTACTATGATGATTAATTCTATGGTAAGGGGAAGACCTTTTTTCATTTTTTTGAATGGTAGTATTGCATTTACTTTAATGGCTAAAAAATCCAGGAACGGATACGGTCGAACCAACCTTGTTTAGGCTCTTCAGACTGCTCTTTTTGTATTTCTTCTTCTTTTAATACTACCCAAGAATCTCCCACTTTTTTTTCAGTTTGTTCAGGCACAAAAATAGAACCAATTTTTGTCCATCTACCATTTCTCATTTCATAAGTCAGAGTTTCTTTTCCTATACTGCGAATAAGGTTTGTATCTTCCTCTGCATCCCTTTTTGTGTTATGTAATTTTGTGTAATATATCGTTTTTGATAATTCAACTTTTGCAATATAGGGTTTGGATTTGGAATCCGTTTCTTGAATGTTGATGTCAAAAGGACCTTCCGTGTTGTTATATATTGAGTAATTTTTCCAGAAATAGGGTTTTTTTCGATATACATAATTTTTATCTGTTGCCATTGCAGATTTAATTTCATTTTTTAATATTTGCTGTAAGTCTTGAATATAGTCCTCTTTGGTTGGAACATAGGTAGATTCACGGTGAATTTGCTGCTGTGTTTCTGCTTTTTTGGAATCATGGGATACCCATCCCTTGAGGGTAGAACAGGAAAAGCACATTGATAGCGAGATAAGAATGGCAAGTGTGAAGATTGTTTTTTTCATATTCTTTCCTTTCGTTTAATTTATGAGTCGTCTTTAACCTCACCCAATAATGAAATAGTTAACTTACGAGGTTTTCCTTCTTTTGTTATTTTTGTATCTTCAAGTCTAACTCGAGAAGAAAGAATTTGTTTAACTAAAAATCTATCTTGAACAAGTTCTCCTTCTGATACAGTCTGCTCTTTTAAATGAAAAGATGGATTATTTAAATGGAAGGTTGCCTTTTTATTGACAGTATCTATTTGTGTAAGTGTCATTTTGTATGCAGAAATTTCTTCAATCACTTTTCGATACAAGTCTTGTATCTGAGGGTCATAATCAATTTTTATAACTTCAGAACAAATACGCGAGGCTTCTGCTGTATCTAGTGGATTATAGGACTCTTTAGTTAGTACAGAATTAATTTTTTCTACTAATTTTGTTCGAACCTGTATTAAGATCTGTCTATCTTCTTCTTTATTTGTTGTTTCATAAGCTTTAAGTGCTTCCTGTAAGACTTTTTCAATAGGCTCATTGTTTTCAAGCATAATAAGAGCACGGTTATCATATTCTAAATTTTCTTTAGGTTGTCCTTGTAGTAGTACTGTTATTTGATGCCATACATAAGGCCCGAAGAAAAAGGAAAGTATAGTAAATATAGATATAGCACCAAAAATTATGACCCATCGTAAAGGGTTGATTCTCTGAAGTTTTTTATCTTGTGGTTTTGAAGAGGACTTCTTATATTTTCCCCATAGATTCCACATTGTCGTGGGTTCTTCTTTTGGGGGTGTTTCTACCAGTTCTTTACGGAATTCTTCAATTGCTTCTAATACTTCGTTTGATAGTGTATTTTTGGCGGTTGTTGTTTCACCCCCTAAATCTTCAACTGTGAAAGTTTCGATTTCTTTTTTAGGTCTTCCAACAGTTTCTCCACAGAACCGACAACGAATAGCCCACACGCTAATAGGCATTCGACACACGGGGCATAATCGCATTTTGTCTTTTGGAAACTGTATTTCCTCACTCATCACTGAAACTCCATATTCTATTTAAGTATAATAAATATGTGTACCGCTTCACATATTAAACGAATTTCAATTAATACCTATTTATAATATATCAAATATCGTGTATCTGGCGGGTAAACAAATGTTTTTATCAAATGTAAAGAAGACTATAGCAATGTATGATTTAATATCCCCTGATGAGAAAGTGCTTGTGGCTGTTTCCGGGGGTGCCGATTCAGTAGCATTGCTATATGCTCTTTTTGAATTGGGTTATCATCTGGAAGTTATTCATGTTGACCATCAAACCCGGCAGGGGCAAAGTAAGAACGATGCAGAGTTTGTATCTCAATTATGTAAAAAATTGAGGATTCCTTTTCATTTAAGGTCTTGTCCGGTAGAAGAAGAAGCACTAAACTTTGGACGGTCATTTGAAGAATATGCACGAGAAGTTCGATACCGATATTTTAAAGAAGTTGCTTGTTTGAGAGGATGCCCTGTTTTAGCGACAGGACATCATGCCGATGACCAGGTAGAAACTGTGTTAATGAGGATGCTTCGAGGAACTACACCGTTAGGAATGACGGGAATTCCCGTTGTTCGGATTGAAGAGGGTCTACGGATTATTCGACCTCTATATTGCTGTGATAAGGGTATGATTGAGTCGTGGTTGAGGGACCATGGTGTCGATTGGTGTGTTGATGTTTCTAACTACCGAAATGACTATTTTAGAAATAGAGTTCGAAATGTTTTGATACCTGAACTAAGAAACTATAACCAAAAATTTAAGGATGCCATGCTTCGCCTGATAGAATTACAACAGTGTGAAAATGATTATCTTTATAAACAAGCAGAAATGGCTCTGAACGATATTACAAAAGAAGGTAGAATTTCAAGGAAAAAATTTTCAGATTATCATGAAGCAATACGAAGGAGATGTTTGGTTTTACTATTACAAAAAAAGAGAATTGAATGTGATTATCAACAGGTGGTTTCTGCAACAAGATTTATTCTAATGGGAGAAACGGGCCAAAAGTTTGATTTAGGGCAGGGGATATTATTATACAATGGAAAGGAATGGACAGAATTTGTTAATCAAGCGGAAGGAAAAAAGAGCGTTGAATCTATTCGTTTAAAAATTCCTGGGATAACCTGTGTTTATGGATTTCGTTTTAATGCTCGGGTAATAATGTTACCTAAACAGACAGATTGGAAATCCTATTGTAACCCCTTTTTACAGGTATTTGATGCGGATGCCCTTTCTGAAGGAGTATGGGTAAAAACGAGAGAGGATGGAGACAGATTTATTCCCTTTGGGATGACGAATTCACGGAAGTTGAGCGATTATTTTATTGATTTAGGAGTCCCCGTTCCCGAACGGGACCGTGTTCCTATTTTATTCACTCCTCGGGGTATTATCTGGATAGTGGGATATATACCAAGTGCCACAGCCGTTGTAGGACCGTTAACACGAAGAATTGTTGAAATAGAGGTTACCCCATGCGACTCATCTCCCCCCCATTAATACGAAGAGAACAAATTCAAAAAAAAGTTTCTGAACTTGCTAAAGAGATTTGTCGGACAATTAAAATTGAAAATCTATATGTTATTGTTATCTTGAAAGGCGCTATATTTTTTGCTTCGGACTTGTTAAGGGAACTTCCTCCTATTTATTCCCTTGATTTTATAAAGGCCGAGAGTTATCAGGGGTGTAGCAGTAGCGGAGAAGTCAGAATAACTGATTGTCATATTTCTAAAATAGAAGATAAACAGGTTCTGCTGATTGAAGATATTCTTGATACAGGCTTAACGACTCAAAAAATCTATAATTGTCTAATAGAGCATAGTCCCAAAGACATACGCTTGTGTGTTTTATTGGAGAAAAAGAAAAGTCGTGAAGGAGTAACTGTTTTGTCAGATTATGTTGGATTTTTTATAGAGGATAAGTTTGTTGTAGGTTATGGGATGGATTATGATGGAAAATACAGAAACCTTCCGGATATACATATATTTGAACCTTGGTAAAATTGTTTCTCAAAGGAGTATTTATGTCTATTGTTTTAGGAATTAATACGGGATTTGCAATAAATCGTTTTGTAGAACCAGATGACTGGACACGAATTGTTGCAGAGGAATTGGGTTTACAAGTAGTACAGTTTACTGCGGATTTGTTGAACCCCTGGTATGAAGATAGGATTTTATACAGTCAGGCAGAGAAAATACGGAACTATTGCGAGAAATATGGTATTAAAATTACTACAACATTTACATCCCAGTTTACAAGGGTTAACCATTTGTTACACCCTGATGAAGAAATCAGAAAGGTATGGATAGAATGGTTTAAAAAATTTTTTAAACTTTCAGTGTTTTTAGGAGCGGAAGGAAGTGGGAGTCACTTTGGAATTATGACCGTTAGAGATTGCAATAATTTAGAAATCAAAAAGCAACGCATCCAGCAGGGTGTTGCTGGATGGCGAGAATTATCCAAATATGGGTCTGAAGTTGGTATGAAATATTTGATATGGGAACCTATGTCTATTCCAAGAGAAGTTGGAGAAACGATTCAAGAGACACAAAAAATACAGGAATTCTGTAAAGAAGATTTTTCAATACCTATGATGTTATGTTTTGATGTTGACCATGGTGATGTGTCATCAACAAATTCTGACGATACGAACCCATATGCATGGATAAATTATTTTGGAAGAGATATAAAAGTAATTCATCTAAAGCAAAGTTTACAAGATAAAGGGGGACATTATCCTTTTACAAAAGAATATAATGACTATGGGAAGGTAGTTCCTGAAAAATTATTACGAACAATATCTGATTCGAAAATTGAGAATTGCTATCTGATTCTTGAAATTAGTCATAGAGAAAGATATCCCTTTGAAAATAGAGTTTTGTCTGATTTAAGAGAATCTGTTACATATTGGAAAAACAGTTTTACAAGCAGTAACTTGTTATAATTATTGGTTTAATTTATGGTTAATAAGGTTTTGTTATATAATATGCAATGAATATTTTTTATAGGAATTATTTAGATTTATAAGTGTTGATAGGAGATATGACTGTTCAACTTCAAGGAATGGAAATAATTGCGGATGTTATTCGCAAGAATTATGATTTGGGAGAGGTAGGATTGCCTCGTCCACTGGAAGGTGCGCATCAAAGGCGTCACAGGAAAATGATTGTCGAAACCAGTAAAGGAGTTTTTCTTGCGAAAACATATACTCGTGCTGTTGTCGTTATTGATGCTTTGAATTTTCAACATCGCTTGTCTGAACATTTATTCGCTAATGGATTACCTGTTGCTCGGATAGCGAAGACGAAAACAGGAAAAGGATATGTGGAAGTAGATGATTGGGTTTTAGAACTGCAGGAGTTCATAAAAGGGGGACCCATGATTCTTACAATGAAAACCTTGCAGATTTCTGCAAATGCGTTAGGAAAATTTCACAAGGTTTGTTTTGGTCTACCTGCTCCTCCTCGTGATGTAAATATGTGGCGTTTTAGTGAGGTTCCCAAAGATATTTTCTTAAACTTCTTTAAATTAGCGAGAGAGGAAAAAGATGAATCGAGTTTAATGCCCTATTTTAATTACCTGGTAGAATTTATTCAGCGGTCTGCCCAGGAATTATCAATTGAAAAACGTTCTGAGTTTGAAGTAGGGCTGATTCATGGGGACTGGCACGGTGCCAATCTTTTATTTTCAGGAGAAAAACTTCTTGCTATAATTGACCTCGAATTTGCTGGGCAGGGTTGCTATTTAGAAGATATATCCTATGCAATTTCTAATTTATGTATCCGTACGAGTACGAATATTGATAAATTAAGAGCGAGAACCTTGACGCTCCTGGAACGGTATGAAAAACGAAGGACTTTGTCCTATGCGGAATTAGTGGCGTTGTTTTATGCTGTTGGAATTAAACATATAACAACAGTTTCATATCAATCGAAGAATAATCCAAATGTAGCGGGTTTATCTCCTTCACAATGGATGGAACGTTTATCTTTTCAGTGTCGTTGGCTTGAAGAACAATCTCGTAAAGCGCGGTGGGGAGAAAAATTGTAATAGAAAGTATTATTTCTGGATGTTATTGAAATTTGATAATGTTCGTTAACGGATGCGGGCATTCTTTTCATTTTCCCACATATCAGCATTTTTCCCCATATATCTTTTTAAGGGATAAGTTATTTCATTTAGTAGGGATAGAACTTCTGGGTCAAGAGGTTTCAGTAGGGCTTCGAGATTACTTTCCAATTGTTTTTTTGACCTACAACCCACAATTATGGAAGAAACTCCTTTTTGCCATTTAAGCCATGACAGACTTAATGTGGCAATAGGAATTTCTAAATGTTCTGAAAGGGCGTGAATGGCTTGTACCGTTTCTATCGTCAATCGTTCACAACCTTCCTCGTCATGGCGGGTTCCGGGTCTGTTTTTGGAAAAATGTCTTGTTCTTCTTCTTAAAAGAGGAATTTCCTCTACACTGGACCAGCATCCTGCTAATAATCCTTGCATTAACGGCATATATACAAGTACACCGATATTGTTGTCTCTACAAAAGGGAATAATTTCATATTCAGGTGAACGAAATAAGAGATTATATCCAATTTGGTTAGAGACCATAGTTCCCCCTTTTTCGATCCATTCCTGCATGTTTTGAATCCCAAAATTAGATATTCCGATAAAACGAATTTTCCCTTGTTCTTGTAGTTTTTTCATTATGGGGATAATTTCTTCAAAAGAAACATCTTTGGGTGGCCAATGAATCTGATATAAATCGATATAGTCTGTGTTTAATCTTTTGAGACTTTCTTCGCAAGAGCGGATTAAGAGTTCCTTTGTACAATTTTGAGGACTAACTTTTGTTGCAATAATTATTTTGGATCGTTTTTCTTTGGCAATCATTCGACCTAATTGGGTTTCGGATTCCCCGGAACCGTACATTTCTGCAGTGTCAAATAGGTTTACTCCTATATCTATTGCATAATCGATAACTTCTTTTACTTCTTTTTCATCACTTTTTCCCCAAAAAGAAGTATCCCCAATTTGCCATGCACCAAAAGCAATAACAGAAGCCCTTAAATTAGATGACCCTAATAGCACATATTCCATATATATCACATTTCTAATTTTTGTTAAGCAATTTTATAATTATACATTTTTGCCTTCGTTAATCCAATCTTTTTTGAATGAGGTCTCAATTATTTCATGGGCATGATTTGCAATTTCATTAAGTCTGTCTACTTTCCCTTGAAGTCGTTTAATGAGTTCTTGTTGTGCTTTTTCCAGTCGGTCTTCTTCTTCTGCCAATCTCCGAATTTGGTTGTTTATCTGCATATTTAAGTTATCAAAATGATTCTGAATTTCATGGATAAGTTGATTTTTCTGTGTTTCAAGTTCCGCTTTTGTTTTTTTCTGTAGTCCTTGTACTAATGTTTTTTCAATATATGTGCTAATTTTTTCAATTAATTTTTCTCTGCGGATTTCATCACCACCCATTGAACGAGCAATAAGTCCTAATATTCCACCCAGAACACCTCCGACACCACCCAGGATATATGCGGATATATGTGGAATTATTGGGAGAGCAATACCTAAGTAATCTACCCATGAAAACTGACTTAAAAAACCTTCACCTATGATGGCACCTGTAACACCACCTAACAAGATCCCGCAAGTAAAGAAGAGAAAATACGAAAAAGCAAGACTTGCATCAATAGCAACAATAGCACCTCTCTCAAGGCTAATTTTTGGTGAAGATGAATATTCAAAATTGTATCCATTTTGTGAGATGCGGTTTTTTATAAAGTTTTCATATTGCTCTACGAAGCGATTTAATTCTGAAGAAACAGATTTTAAGTAATTGTCAAGAACCTCTCCTAATTTTTCCTGTAATGGTATATATTTGTTTTTTCGGGCTTTTGTAAGATTGTTTTCTGTACATAACCATTGACGCACAGGTTTGAAAATTTCGTTTTCAATAGATTGGCGGGAGAACAACCGATTTATGAGATGTTCCTGCCCCTCATATTTCTCGTCATTGAGGCTCCCACCTTCCAGAAATGTATTTAATATTCCAATGGTTTCTTCCATGAATTTAGAATTTCGTTGTATCTCTTGGTGAAGTCGCTGTCGTTCCTTACGAATCCGTTCCAATCGGGGATTTTGTTGTGCGAGCTGTATCTTTACTTCGAGAGGTTTTGCATATCGATGAGCAAAATCGCGAATAAAACGGCAGACCGATGTCAATATCGCTCCTTCACGATTTTCGGTATATAGATAATCCAACAGTCTATTTTTGAAGAGTAAGAAAGAACTCCGGGTCATGAGATAACCGGCAATTTCTTCTCCTGGATTGTGTGTTTGTTCCAATTGATTCCTTGTATTATAGGGAATGTGGATTTTTTCATTTTTATCGATTTCATTTAATGTGATACTTCCACGCATTAGTTGGGAGGCATATAAAGCATAGAGTGCGGATACGAAAAAAATTTCAGGATTTTGGACGGTCCCTTCGAGACAACGCAGTAAATCTTTTGCGGGTCCCTTCCTTCCTTGCGGATCTATTTCCTCCGGGTTGAGTTGGTCGGATTTATTGATAACAAAAAATACCTTGCGTTGTCGTTCTTTTACTAGTTTGGCAATGAAATCGCGATTATGTTCATTTCCGGCACTTTGACTATCCAATAAACAAACGACGAGATGGCAATTGGGAATAATGTCTTCTGTTACTTTCCGATGTGTTTCTGTGATGCTATGAACGCCTGGGGAATCTACAAGTGCAATATCTTCTTCGACATTTGCTTCTGGAATAATGGCAATTACTTCTTCTATTTTTTCGCGTAACGCTTTAAGTTTTGGAAATTCTTCATCAGCCGTTAAGGTAACAATAGTACTGAGCGTCCTATACATATCTTCTGGGTAACTCATTTTATAATCTACTATCCAGTTGTTGAAAGATTCGTCGGGGTGAACATCTGCCTCTATTCCTGCATAGGAAAGGAATTCTCTTAAAACTTGTACCGTTTCAACAGGAATAGGCTGTTGTGCTCGTAATATAATTTGCATTTTTTCTCCAACCATAACATAGGTAACCTTTGCGGTACATTCTTCTAATACCATAGGTAGGTAAGTATCCCCAAGGAAAGTGTTAATTAGTGTTGTTTTTCCTACATTAAATTCTCCAAGAAAAACCACCCGATATTTTCCATCTTTTAATTCTCGTTTTTTCCCTTCAATACGCGTCCTTTCTATTTGTTTTTCGCCTTCAAATTCAGGGTCAGAGATGAATTGTTCTAATGTATGGAGAGCCTCAAACGCCCATAGTCTATTTTCTTGATGAACTTTTACTGACATGTGAATTACTCCTTCTGTGAATGTCGTATTTAATCTTATATTAGATGTAAATTATATATTTTTAAGTTAGGCATTTTCATAAGACTGAATTCTTTTTTGTCAGTCTATCTTTTATTTCGGATAATTCTTTTTCAGATGGGATTTTTTCTAATGCTTGTTTCATAACTGATAATGCTTTTTCTATCTCTCCTTGATTTTCGTAAGAAAGTATGAGATTAATATAGGTTTCGGATAGGGTATCATCATATTGTAAAGATTTGTACCACATTTCACGGGCTTGTTCCTCTTGTCCGGAAAGAGATAATAGCAATCCAAGATTATTCCATGCCGGGGCGTTTTTAGGACATAATTCTAAAGTTTTTTGGTAAGCGGATTTGGCTTTATCCCATTCAGACTGGTTAAAGGAAATATTCCCGAGAATTAAATAGTTTTGACAATTGGTTGGCTCATACTGTAATACCATTCTAATCTGTTCTTCTGCAAGAGAAAAGAGCCCTAACTGGACGAGCAAATTAGCATAATTAATTTTTGCAAGGACATAATCGGGTTTTATATGGATACACTTTTTATATGCTTGTTCTGCCTGGTTTTTATCCCCTATTTGTTCGTATAGCCAACCGATGTTATTCCATGCAACATAGAGTTGTGGGTTTAATTCTAAACATTTTTTGTATAAATAGATTGCTTCTACATACTTTTTCTCAAATTCGGCAATACGTGCTAATTGAAAATAAGAGATAGGATTATTGGGTTGAAGTTGTAGGAGTTTTTCATAATGG
>OGCI01000356.1_pt1 | contig 56037 bp, 38 predicted proteins | sample 1570021 | NCBI WGS metagenome assembly OGCI01 (sample SAMN06264664, study PRJEB24512) | hot springs metagenome | isolation source: Hot spring water | place: South Africa: Tshipise | collected 2015-06-21
AGATTTCATGAAGTTTGTTGAGATTTCATGAAGTTTGTTGAGATTTCACGAAGTTTGACGTGATTTCATGAAGTTTGCCGAGCAAAACCCATGAAGGTCGCTTATTTTGTTGGGCCACATTCGATCCGGTTGATCGAAGAGCCTTGCCCGAATATTCAAAAACCTGACGAAGCCCTGGTAAGGATGGACTGTTTGGGCGTGTGCGGCTCGGATGCGCACTACTTCTCGCACGGTCGGATCGGCGATCAAGTTCTTGAGTATCCCGCGACCTTAGGGCATGAGTGCGCCGGAACGATTGTCGCTGTAGGCGACGATGTGGCGGATCTTCAAAGCGGCGATCGCGTGGCGATTGATCCGGCGATAAGCTGTGGGCAGTGTGATCAATGTACGACGGGGCGCGAGAACACATGCCGCCATCTGCATTTTCTAGGATCGCCGGGTGAGGCCCCCGGGGCTGCGGCAGAATACCGGGTTTTGCCGGCACGAAACTGCCTGAAAGTGCCCGAGAAGGTCTCGTCGGAAGAGGCGATGCTTGCCGAGCCTCTGAGTATCGCTTTACACGCCGTTCGGTTAGCGGAGCTCTACGCGGGAGCCAGGGTGGGCGTAATCGGATGTGGCCCGATAGGGCTCGGTGTCATCGCGATGGCCAAACTGATGGCCCCGGTCGTCATCTACGCATGTGACCTTCTCGAGTACCGTTGTCGATTGGCCGAACAACTCGGTGCCGTGGAGACCGTAGTGGTCCATCCGCACAACGCAACGGGGCTAGTACACCGTTGGCAAACTTCGGAACCACGTGGACTTGATGTGGTTTTCGAGTGCTCAGGGGACCCGCAAGCGATCGACATCGGACAGCAGGTTTTGATCCCTGGTGGGATGCTTGTTCTGGTGGGGATTCCAATCGCACCACGGGTGGAATTCGATATCCACCGCATGCGGCGGGCGGAGTTAACCTTCCGAAATGTCCGCCGGCAGCGCGGCTGCATGATGCCGGTGCTTCGAGCGCTCGAGTCGGGTCAAATACCTTCGCACCTATTTCTGACGCATCGTTTCGCCTTTAATCAAATCCAAGATGCCTTCGAGCTCGTCGAGGATTATCGTGACGGAGTGATCAAGGCTGTGGTGAGAATCGGCCCCGGGGAATAACCAGAGGCAAAATTTTTGGTAAAGTTTGCCAAGGAACCTGTGCTTCAGGCGAAGATCCACTTTTGCCTCTAGGGCGTGGGATTGTAGCTATAGGAATCCGGGTTTCAGGGGAAGAACTCATTGACCTAAAAAGAGCGAGGCTGGGGATCAAAGAATCCGCGTTTCGGAGAAAAAAAGGTGTAGGATCTCGCTCTTCTCGCATGAGATTTGCAACTCTGGGGGCAGGGGGCGATAATCGGCAGAAAGTGTGCGTGCCGGTTCATCTAGGAGTCCAAAAAAAGACTTCGCCCCAAACCGGCAAAATACATCGAAGTTCGTTGCGGTGCCTTCTCGTAGTGTGTTTAACCGAAGGGGTAATCGAAGATGTGAAATTGGTCGCGGGATGCTCCCTTTGCTGGGGCTTTGAACCGGGCGTCAACTCGCACAAGCATCCCCGGCTTGCGCACGTCGTGATAGGCCCAAAGAAGAACGAAAGGACTGGTTGAAGCATGTCCGCGTGGACCTCTCGCGAGCGGGTCCGCACCGCTTTGGAACACCGTGAACCGGATCGGGTGCCGGTAGATTTCGGCGGACATCGTTCCTCGGGAATTGCCGCCATTGCGTATGCACGGCTCCGCAAATGGATGGGACTCCCGGAACGCCCGATCAGAGTTTACGATCCGATCCAGCAGCTTGCCATTATCGACGAGGATCTGCTGAATCTGTTCGGCGTCGACACCATCGAGTTGGGACGCGGTTTTGCCCAGAAAGGCGAACACTGGGTCGACTGGGTCCTTCCTGATGGCACACCTTGTCAAATGCCCGTATGGGCTGCCCCCGAGCGAGTCGATGGCGGATGGATCCTCCGGAATCGCCGCGGTACCGTGGTCGGGCGTATGCCGGATGGAGCCCTGTATTTCGAGCAGTGCTGTTGGCCTTATTACGAGCAAGAGGACTGGGACCGTTTTGAAGAGGCCTTAGAAGACACGATTTGGGTAGGGATCCCAAGCCCTCCTGGCCCTCTTGTTGGGGGGCCTGGCGGGACGGCCAAATTGGCCGAGGGTGCCCGACGGCTGCGAGCCTCCACCGATCGAGCAATCCTCGGGCTTTTCGGCGGGAATCTCCTGGAAATAGGCCAGTTCATGTATCGGAACGATCGATTCCTCGAACTATTGGCCGCCGATAAACCGCGGGCCCATCGCTTCCTCGACCGGTTGGTCGAGCTTCACCTCCAAAATTTGGAGAAGTTCTTGGGTGCGGTGGGGGCGTACATCGACATCATCGTTTTTGGCGATGACTTGGGAATGCAACACGGTCCGCAAATCTCGCCGGCGATGTACGTCGAATTCTTCAAGCCGCGTCATGCCCTCATGTGGGGCCGAGCCAAAGAGCTGGCAGATGTGAAGGTGATGTTGCATTGCTGTGGTGGCGTCCGGCCGCTTCTCCGGCACTTGATCGAGGCAGGGCTCGATGCCATAAACCCGGTGCAGATTTCTTGCCGCGGAATGGAACCGGCAGAGCTAAAACGGGAATTCGGCAAAGACATCACCTTCTGGGGTGGCGGATGCGATACCCAGCAGATTTTGGCCTCGGGCACTCCGGCCGAAATCCGCGAGCATGTGCGCCGTCAGATGGAGATCTCGCGTCCCGGGGGAGGCTTTGTCTTCCAACAAGTTCACAATATCTTGGCGAACGTTCCGCCGGAGAACGTGGTGGCGATGTTCGAAGCTGTGGCTGAGTTCCGCTGAGTATCGTTCTCCATGAGGCCCCCGGTTGGGGAGAAGTCTCGAAATCCAACTCTTGGAAAGTGCACTAGGGGACATTCAGCCTCCGGTCGGGGAAGAAGTCTCGTCGATGCGTTCATTCCCTGTCGCAAAGGCACGGGGTACTCTGAGGTGAATGCCGCTTGGGGGAGGAATATCGGGGAGATCTGCTTGGGTACCCCTCGCGCCGGCAAGCGAGCGAATTGTCCGCGAATTTGCGAGTGGCGGCTTTGGCCATCCACGTAGTCTGAATTACGAATTACTCGTTCAATTTACTGATCCACTCCAACACTCCGGACGCTCCCTGCCTAATCAGAACTACCTTTCCTCAGTGCCCGCGCGAGTTTCAGCAGTATGTCTGGTAATCGGTGGAATTTGCTGCCAGAAGCCTAGGGCATGATTGGCGTCAAAGAGCGCCGTGACTAGAGTCGGAGGTCCGGTCTCCTTCCGACCGACAAGTGCATGCTTGGCTCTGGGTACACACAGCTCCGGGTTGATACAAGGCAGGATGGTGCCGGCGAAAATTCCCCCGTAAAGCTGCGGATAGGGTAAGAGGTTTGCCCAAGAGGATAACAAAAGCTTTATCCGCTCGAGCCATCTCTATTAGAAAAAGTCGTACTCAAGTCGCACTGCATAAGAGCGACTTTACTGTTGACGGGGGGAGTAGCCCGGAACAGCGGGTCTCCCCCCACCTTGCAACTATGATGCCGAAGAAATCTCGGTTTTTTTAGGTAGCCGGTCGGCCAACGCGGGACACCCACTCCAGCACGGGCTTGTTTTTCTAGAATTGGGGCTTATAGTTTAAACCACTTTGTCGAATTCGAGCTGCTGCCTTCCAGGGCTTCCTTTTTGGGGCAGTTCTGAGTGAAACACTGAGGATCGGAGAACCAAGCTGCGGATTTTTGTCTCAATTTGAGTTTCGCTTTAGCGCGAAAAGCAAGCGGGGCTGTCGGCAGACTCATCCGTTCGGAAAAGCAATTCAGCGTCTAAAGATCGCTTCATTGATCGGTTAATGGATCATTCCGGCGGCTGGATGGGGAGGAGTGGAAAGGAAGGGGAATTTAGGACGAAAGGGTGTATAGCTGTGTCCCCTGAGGAAACTTTAGTGTAAGGAGCGGTAAGTTTTGCTCGTATGTGTTCTCTGATATCTTCTTATGTTCTCTGAAACGACGGATGTTCTCTGAAACTCTGAAACGACGGATGTTCTCTGAAACGACGGAGAATTGAGCCGCGGCTAAACGGTGGACCAAGCCACCGCTAAACTATGGTTCTTCGCGGAAACAAAGCGATCTTCCCTTTTTTTGCAGCGAGACAGGGTTGGGTTGAGCGTTCAGCTTCGTGTGAGGAGCTCACATTCGTACTAAAAACTTACATCCTTTTTAGCAACCGACATCCGTAGTACGAACTCACATCCGCGTTAAGCACTCAAAATCGTTTAAGAACCCAAATTGTCTTAAGAACCGAAATTGTCTTAAGAACTCAGAGTCGTTCAAGAACTCAGCTTCGTTTGAGAACTGAGATTCCACTAAGAACTCATATTCGAATTGACAGTTCAGATGCGTAGTAGCCTTACAAATTCGGATTCGGAAGAACAACGCACAGGAATGGCGGAATTGGCTTTCCATACATCGTAGGTCCGCCGTTTAAATGGGGGGCGAATGATCGGGTCATCAAAGGGTCGGTGAAACCGCGACGGACCGTTGGGCAGCCAACACGTGGGAACAAACGCCAACTAGCGGCAAAAAATGCCAATTAATGGCAATGCTTTCCAATTCATCGAGACGGTGAGAGCTCTCAGAAAATCACAAAATTGGAACAGGACTAGAAGGGTGCGATCCCCTCGAGGCAAGACCGCACGCTCGGATGAGCGTTCTTTCATCAAAAGGATTTGAGTTCGTTTCGGCTTTCAAGCGCGTAGGCAACGGGAGCACCACGGGCAAGCCGCCGTCGCTCGGCGGAAGTTTTTCTATCCAGAGGAAACACTCCATGGCTGTTGTCGAGTGGATGAGTACACGCGTCTTCAACTTCGTTCATCGCCATAACCTGGTCTACAACACTTGCTGGGAGGACCCTCGTTTGGACCGCGTGGCCCTGGAATTGGGGCCGGATGATACTGTCCTGGTCATCACTTCCGCGGGATGTAATGCCTTGGATTATGCCCTGGTTGGTCCCGCGTATATCTACGCGGTTGATATGAATCCCCGCCAAAACGCCTTATTGGAGATGAAGCTAGCGGGTATTAAGAATTTGGATTACCCGACGTTTTGGGAGATGTTTGGCGAAGGCCGGCTGCGGGGTATTCGCCGCGTTTACGAGAAGAAACTCCGGATGGCTTTGTCGCCGTGGTCGCGGGCTTGGTGGGATCGGCACCTCGACTTCTTCGACAATCCGCGTCGCACTTTTTACTTCCGCGGAACATCGGGAGCTTTTGCCCACATGATGAATATTTATGTCGATCGGGTGCTGCGACTCCGTCCGTGGGTCAATGCAATCTTGGAGGCGAAAACCGTCGAGGAACAACGCGAGATCTACGAAAAGCACCTTCGGGACCGATTTTGGTCGCGATCGGTGCATTTTGTGATGAAGCGGGATACCGTGCTCTCCCTCTTAGGGGTTCCGCGGGCCCAACGCGAGCAAGTGGAGGAACTTTATCCTGGCGGATTGATTGAATATATCCAGCGGTGCGTTGAAGCGGTTTTCGCTCGGTTACCTCTATCCGATAACTACTTTTGGCGTGTGTATATTACTGGTCACTACACGCCGACTTGTTGCCCGGAGTATCTGAAGCCGGAAAACTTCGAGAAATTGAAAAACGGATTGGCGGACCGTATCTCCGTGCACACAGACACCGTGCAGGGATTCTTGGAAAAACATGACGTGAGGATTTCGCGGTTTGTGCTTCTCGACCATATGGACTGGCTTTCGGATAAGTACTTCCCCGCTTTGGAGGCAGAATGGCAAGCGATTCTACTGAGGGTGGCACCACAAGCGCGGTTCATCTGGCGCAGCGGTGGCTTGAGGACAGACTTCGTGAATCGCGTCCAGGTGAGATTAAACGGCGAGCTTTGCCGAGTCGGAGAGTTGCTGCGATATCATCGGCAATTGGCCAACGAATTGCACGAGAAATGTCGCGTCCACACTTACGCGAGTTTCCATATCGCGGATTTGGTTCGGTAAATCGGCTCCCTAGAAATCTAGAGTTTCCTCAGTACAGCCGCCACCTTTTTCCTGCATGACCGGCTGAATGTCTCCCAAAAGCATCGCCCATGTGGACTTCAAGGACCGGGCGATTGGCTTACCGGAGCAAGGCGGTTTCGGTGCGATCCCCGTTTATTGAGTTCGATCCCCGGAGTTACGGCATTCACCGGGAGGAAGGGGACTTTAGGTTAGCTGGGTCGGTTTTAGCGGACGAAGCAACTGGCAAGCTTCGAACGCGAAGTATAGGGCGGTTCTCCCACGAGTGTCCCGGAATCAAAGGCGCAGAATTTACCCCGCAGAAACTTTCCAAATGACCAGTACCTGCAACCTGCAGGAATCTCCGCTACCGCGTTGGGCCAAGCGAAGTCTTCCGCGCCTTCAAACACCGGACACAGGCAACCCCGATGACGGAGATTCGCTTCCAGGGGCCCTTGGGTCGCTGGGTGCTTCTAATTTCGGGGATGCTTTTGGCAAGGTGGGAACTGTCCAGGAGCTCCGCACAAGAAAACATAAGAGCGGAATTACATCTCGGCACCTTGCGGCGAACCGGAAGCGAGTTTGCCAAGGTATCAGGCCGTTTCCATCGCGGTTGCGAAGTAAGGGTGAAACTTGCTGCCTTTGTGAAGCGAATATACCGCAAAAAGGTTGGATCCGAGACGATTTCGTGCTGTAATACTCTGAGAACAGTGCGCCCCCACTGAGGTCGATATGAGCCTGTGGAGTGATTTGAAAGTCATCTATCACATGGTCCTCAAGCCCATACGTGGGAAAGACCATGCGCAACGGCTCGAAAGCTTCTACATGGGCCAAGCGGAGCATTACGACTCGTTTCGTCGGAGGTTGCTCCGAGGACGCGAGGACTTATGGCGAGTGCTAGGCGCACCGGAAGGGGCTATCTGGGTGGATATGGGCGGCGGGACGGGGGCCAATCTAGAATTCTTTGGAGACGATATCGAAAAACTGCAGAAAGTTTATTTGGTTGACTTGTCGGCATCGCTCCTCAAGGTAGCGGAGGAGCGCGTCCGAAAGCACGGATGGAACAATGTTGTGGTGGTGGAGGCCGATGCCACCAAGTTTGTCCCCGACTGGCAGCCCGTCGATGTCGTAACCTTTTCCTATTCCTTGACCATGATCCCGGATTGGTTTGCCGCGATTGACCACGCCGAAAAGCTCTTGCGGCCCGGCGGCTTGGTGGGGGTGGTGGACTTTTATGTCGCGAGAAAGTATCCCCCCGCGGGCTTCACGCGGCATTCCTGGGTGACGCGGTGGTTTTGGCCTTTTTGGTTTGCCCGGGATAATGTGTTCCTAAGTCCAGATCATGTGCCGTATTTGCATCGGCGGTTTGACCGCGTCTTTTTTGCCGAATGCCGCACGAAGATTCCCTGGGTCCCCTTCGGCCGCGTGCCCTATTACATTTTCGTGGGCGAAAAGCGTGCGTAAGATAATTAAGCGTGCGTATTGATAGATGCGTATTGATAGAATTATGGTGTTCTGCTCGCCGCGGGGATCAGCGTGGATCACGGCGAAATTGACGGCACAAAGACCGATGAATGAATCGGTCGATTTTGCGAGAAAGAACCCCGCTAGTTGTGGAACGGAGGGCTGCAAAGGTCGCCGGGGGCGAGCAGATCGGTCTTATTCGAAAGATCAAGTGGCGGTTGAGCTGCGGAAAAGGCTTTGAACTTGGGTCGATCGTTCGGCATCTTAAAGGGCCGAGGGAGGATTCCGCGTTCTTGCTGCCAGAATAGGGCTACCGAGGAAATGTGAAAGTGTCCGTTTTGCGCGACCGGGCTTCAGGCGAATACCTGGGGTTCAAATGGGAAAATGGGCTATAGGCGAATACCTCTGATTGAAAGTCGTAAGAAAGCTTCAGCCTTGTAAAAAAGTTTCAAGGTCGCAAGAGAGCTTCAAAGTTGTGAGAGGATCGGGTGATCAGTATTTGCGAAGCGTTGGCAGATTCAATGCTGTAAGAAGCCTGCAAAATTGTAAGAGGGCTTCAAAACTGTAAGGTAAGTACAGTGGCTAGACTCGTGCAAAGCTGCCCAATCATTGGCGAGGCATTTCAGCATGGAGAAGCTGTGAAGAGAAATATTGGGGGTCGGTTCCGGTATGAGTGAAGATGCGACAATCCCCCAAGAAGCCTGGGCTCAGCGGCTGGCTCAGGAAAAGAGTTTACAACGGTCCCAACCCCCGTTGACGATCCCGGGGTATGAGCCCGAGCGACTGCTGGGGGCAGGGGCGTATGGGGAAGTTTGGGTCTTTGTGCAGGTGAACACGGGGCGGCGAGTTGCCGTCAAGTTCTATTCTCATCGCGGGGGGCTCGACTGGTCTTTTTTAGCTCGCGAAGTGGAGAAACTGGCGTTTTTTTTCTCCGACCGGTACGTCGTGCAACTGATTGGCGTCGGTTGGGACGCTGATCCTCCCTACTACATCATGGAGTACCTCCCCCAGGGGTCGTTGGCGGATCGCCTTTCCGAGGGGCCGATTCCCCCGCAGGAAGCGGCACAGCTCATGCGAGAAATTGCCATCGGCTTGGTGCACGCTCATAACCGGGGAGTTCTCCACTGCGATTTGAAGCCGGCCAATGTACTCTTGGACCACGATCGGCGACCGCGTTTGGCGGACTTCGGTCAGTCGCGATTATCGCACGAGCAAAGCCCAGCGTTGGGAACCCTTTTCTATATGGCGCCGGAGCAGGCGGATTTGAACGCCGTGCCCGATGCGCGGTGGGATGTGTATGCCCTGGGGGCCCTGGCTTATTGCATGTTGACGGGGGAACCACCCCGGCGTTCTCCGCAGCTTATCGCCCGGCTGGAGCAAGCACGTTCCTTGAGTGAGCGACTGAGCATCTACCGCCGGGGTATTCTGGCGGCTCCGCGACCCACGGCGCATCGCCGGGTTCGGGGTGTCGATCCCCTGTTGGCCGATATTATCGACCGTTGTTTGGAGACAGACCCCGCGAAGCGTTATCCGAATGTCGAAGCCGTTTTGGGGGCTTTGGATGCCCGACATTTGGCCTTAAGTCGAAGGCCGCTACTTATTGTTGGGGTGGTGGGACCTCTGCTGATTTTGGGGGCAGTGGGGCTTTTTGCTTGGCGAGGGTTTGACCGTGTTCTGGCTACTTCCGAACAGGCGCTGAGCGACGCCGCAATCCGGAGCAACGCTTTTGCGGCCCAGTTTGTGGCCCGAACAGCTTCCAACGAATTGGAGCGGCGTTTCGAGGCGGTGGAAAACGTCGCTCACTCGCCGGCATTGCGCGAGTTAATCCGGAAATACCTGGCCGATGAGGAGCTCCATTTACTGGCGGAAAAGCTCAGCCAAGCACCGGAATCGCACGCCGAGCAAGCCAAGAAAACTGCAGAGGAACCCCTGGATGCTCTCCGCAAGAAGTTTGCGATGCATCCGCGTCGAGAGGCATTCCAAGAGGCTTTCGCGCGGTTAATTCCGCCGCGTTTTCGTCCCGGACAATCGCCGGCCGAAAGGGAGGATGTTGCCAGTTGGTTCTTCTGCGACCACCGCGGACTTTCGGTGGCGCGGCTTCCCACCTCCGAGACCATTGGCCGCAACTATGCTTGGCGAAGTTTTTTCCATGGAGGTCCGGCAGACCTTCCGGATCGCACCCATAGGCCGCCGGCCACAGCCCGGCTTCGCCAAACTCAGCTTTCCGCGGTTTTTCGATCCGAGGCCCATGATCAGTGGATTGTCGCCGTTGCTTGCCCGGTATACGAGGTTCCGCCCGATCAAGGCGAATTTTTGGGCGTGGTGGCGTTGACCGTTCGGGTAGGGCGTTTCTTGGAGTTGGAGGCAGGCGGCGGTGGGCTCGGGCGGCTTCAAAGCACCTTACTGGTCGACGAGCGACCCGGGAGCCACACGGGCATGATCCTCCAACATCCGTTATTTGAAAAGGTCAACGGTTTGTCAAAATACCCCTTGGGGGCTTATCGCCTTTTACCCGAGGACCTCCCGGTTACCGTGGAGAAAGGACATTCATACCGGGATCCCCTGTTCCCTTTGGAAGAGGAGTTGAACCTGGCTCCAAAAAATAAGCGGTGGCTTGCCCAAGCGGCGCCGGTCAGTGTCCGGGGAGAATCGGTGGGCTGGTGGGTCATCGTCGCGGAGCCATACGACTGGTATGAGGGCACTATTGGTTGGACGCTGGACCGGCTGCGTCAGGGGCTCATCCGATATGCCTTGATGGCAGCAGGCACCGTGGTCGCCGTAATCACCATTGTTTGGGTTTTGGCTGCGCTAATCTTTCGGGCAAACCATCGGCAGCGAATGCACATGTACTTGCCCGCACTTCCCGGAGAGCGGCAAACCCCTGTGGGTGATCTCGCAAGCCCCACCGAAACGATGCCGGCTTAAAGCTTCTGGGTTCAGCCACGCCGCTTTCTTGAATAGCCTTTTTGTTCATCAGCGAAAAGATGCCTGCTCAACGCTTCTGAATTCAGCCACTGCATCCCGGGCACAAAGTCCGCGGAATCATCCCCCAGAAGCTTTGAGGATCACGTTGCCCGAGCTGAGGGGATAAGCCTGATAATGCCGAGCCGCTTCGGCGCAAATCAAGTTCAACGCTTTTCCGGTCGCAATAAACCTGATTCTACCAAGCTGCTTGTCTACTTTGGTTGTGCACGAGGTTTCACCCTGCTTTGCCAAAGCTTAGATCTCGCCGTATTCTACCTTTGTTTTAATGAATGAAGAGTCTATTTTGCTTTGACTAAAGCGTTGCAACTCCCCGATTTCGCCGGATTGTTTCCCATCTGTTTGGTTAGCCTTCGCCTCAGCTTCGAAGCACTTTTGACTTCCCTTGCTAGATCAACGGGAAAATGGTGGCAGCGAGTATGGTGACACCTAATCCGAACACTCCTTGAGCAATGAGCAAAAGGGTCCAGGTTTTCAGGGACTCGATTTCTGTGAATCCGCCCATTCGGGCAAAGATCCAAAAGCCGCTATCGTTCATCCAAGATCCGCAGACCGATCCGCAGCCGATTGCTACCGCCAAATAAACCGGGTGGCAGTGGAGCAACTCGGGGGTAGCTCCGATGGCAGCCATCATGCTCGAGGCCGTGATCATCGAGACGGTCCCTGAGCCCTGCGCTACCTTCATGATGGAAGCAAGCAAAAACCCGAGTACCAGCAGAATCACGCCGGATGCCTGGCCCGCGCCGCCTAAAAGTTCTTGAACCGAGGTTTGAATGCCGGCCTCGCGGAGCATGGCCCCGAAGGCACCACCACCGGCGGTGATCAGGATGATGATTCCGGCACTCATTAAGGCGTTTTCAGTGACCTGACCCAATTGCGGAAGACTCAACCCCCGAATGTAAACCAAAGTTCCCATGGCAATGACCGCGGCGATCCAAAGGGCCAAATTCGCATTTCCAAGCATGCCAAAAACGCCGGCAATCCATTGAGTTCGCGTTTGCCGGACTTGCTGCGGAAAAGCTGCCTGAAGCAAGTGCCAGTGGAAGGTTTTTCGCTCTTCCTCGTTCAATCGTGCCATGGCCGCTTGCTCGCGGCTGCCGGGATCCATGCGCGATTCCTCGGGCGTCAGCCGCTGGATTCCGAGCTGTTGAATTCGCTGGGCTTCCGGAGGAAGAGCAAGCCCAATAAAAGCCGGGTTCCGCCAGAAGTCTGGGCTATTAACTTCCAGGATGATCGATTCCTGCACACTGGTGACCAGCGAACTTGGAATGGCAACCTCGGCCGAAAGTCGCTCCAATTGCTTCCTGAGCGGTTCCGGCAAGGAGTCCCTCAGCGGCCGGGCCGCGCGGGGGGCGGATGCTGTCGATGCCTGAGCTAATACACGCGTCAACGCTGGCCAATCCATCACATCCCCGCGACGCAGGAGCGCCTCGCGCTCGGTTCGTGCCGCGATCTGAGCCAGAGTATTGGCGGAGATCAAAATCACCGGCAAAAGCACGGGTGCCAGCGATAATGTCAAATTGGGCAATCGAGCCCCTGTCGGCGCGGCCTCCTCTTCGCCCGGGTAAGGCCGCATCTCGATGGGCATCCACCGGTTCATGATTTGGCAGATCACCAGCGAGAAGGCGGCCATGGGAATCCCGATCAAGGCACCCACCAGAATCATCAGCCCCAAGTCAATCTTGAAGGTCTCCGCCATGATCAGCGGACCGGGGGTCGGCGGGACGAGACTATGCGTTATCACGGCTCCTGCGGCAATCGCCGTCACATACAGCACGTAATCCTTGCGAGTTCGACGCCATAACGATCGGGCCAACGGAACCAGCAAATAGAACACGGTGTCGAAAAACACGGGGATCGAAAGAATGTAGCCGCTGGCCAATAAGGCGATGCTTGTGCGGCGAACCCCCAGAAGACGTTGAAATGCCAGAACAATGCGGTCGGCTGCCCCGCTGTCCATCATACATTTACCGATGATTGCCGCCAGGCCGATGACAATCGCAATCCCCGTCGCGGTGCGGCCAAACCCTTCGGCTACACGGCCGATTTTCTGCGACATTTCCCCCGGGGAAAGCACACTCACCAGCATGGCCGCGGTTAGCAGGGCTACGAACGCGTTCACACGACCCACGATAATCAGCCCCAAGACCGTGGCAATTCCGAGGGCAAGGACAACGAGCGGTTCCATGAGCCTATCCCCTGAAGCGACTTGCTTTCTCTGTTGAACGGTAATTACCCTCTGGGGAAAAAGTCCTTGTGTTTGGGCGAAATAATCCTGGCTCAGTACGGAGATGAAAAGCTCGAACTCAAAAGATGCTGAAAACGCTCGAACCGTTCGTTTCTTAAAAATGCTGGATATGACGCGACTGCGTTTTCCCCGGAAGCACGCGGATCAAGCGGAGGGCGAAGACGTTGAAGGTTTGTTTCCGCCTGCTATCACGCGAGCTCCCGACAGCCGCTTGTTACGTCGGTAACGTGCCGAAATCCGAAAACACCTCGCGGGAAGCAGCCAATCCACCGGCAAGGCCGATGACCGGACCATCTACCCATGTTGAGCCATTCCGCAGCTTGCCAAGCTTGCCGCAATTTAATGAGCGGAAATGACCGACGCAAGTAATATCTTCTCAACCTGGCAATAAACCTTCCTTTCGGAAGCTTAGCCCGGGGAAAGCGGCACGATGGCAAGGTTGGGAATAACCTCTGGCAAAATCCGCCTGCAACAGGCAAGCAGTACAACCCCGGCTGCTTCGCGATGCACTGACAAGAAGCTTCCAGCGGATCCAAGCGCGATCAGGAAAACTCGCCATACCGGGGCACAAAATCTTCACAGCCGCCGGTTAGCCGGTGGGCCGCCACCTCGTCTTGACTTGTTGAATGCATGTGACGCACCTTCAACGAATGATGTGCACTTGATAAGTCCCGATAAGCTTTTCGGTGACCGGATCTTGGTAAGGCACTTCCGTAAAAGCGAAGGCGGAGCCGTCGGGAGCCATATCCGCGCGGAAGAAGGTCAGACCCGACACCTGATAAAAGTAAAGCAGCTTCCGGGAACCCCCGGGCCGATGGGTATCGAACATCATGGCACCTGCGTCTCGGATGCCTTTTTGCTCGCGGTGAACGCAAGTGGCCAGCCATCGTCCGTCGGAGCTGGTCCAAAAACCTTGATACTCGTGACCGCTGCGGAAACGCCACCGGACTTCGCCCTCCGGACTCACGGCATGCAGCGTGTTGGCCATGGGATGGGGCCCCGGCGGACTGACCACATGCTGAGAGGCCGAGGCATACGGCACGCTGGAATTGCCGGTCTGAAAATAGGCCATCCCATCGGGCGCCAAATGCGTGTAGGTGGCTTGGGCACTGACCGGAATATTACTGATAAGAATCGGTGCCCCAAACGCGAATTCACGGAGCACCTTCACCGGATGCAACTGGAAAACGAAGGTTCTTCCGTCGAACATCCCCACCGAAGCCCGATTCCCGTCGGCAGAAACTGCTACCGAGTGCCAGAATCCGACCTCCGCAAACCAAGGCCGATAGGGTTCGAAGTGATGCCCTCCGAGGACATCGCCTGTCTTCCCATCCAAAACCACAAGCGAGCCAGATTGATAAGGATATTGCTCGGGGGTATTACCGGCCGACGATCCCACCAGCACAGCGACTCGCTTCCCCTCAGGATCGGCCGCTAAGTACGGCATGGTAAGCGGCATCGGGCCCTCCGCGGGAAATGCCCAACGCACTTGGCCCTGCGGACTGAGGCGATAAACCCGCGATAACCGCTGCATCCATTCGCGTTTGGCCGGTTCACCCCACGCGTGAATCCCTAGCACCAACAGATCCCCATCTTTCAGACAAAGCAAACGGTAACAACCGGGTAATTGGTAAATGGCGAAAGGTGCTTCCTCTCGGACGGGTTGCCCGGCTTTGAGCTCGTCGGCAAGCCGAAAGGTCCAAAGCCATTGGCCACGTCGCCAGTCCACCGCTCCCACAAATCCGTCAACGCTTTGCTCCCCGTAGTACAAAACATTCCCGTCAGGGGAAAAGCACACCTGCTTGACCATCCCCTCCGCGACCTTTCGCTGCCAAGCGACCTGGCCTGCCCCCGGGGCATACACATCGACCACAATCAATTGGCCCAGGAAGCTGCCGATGGCCAGCCGGCGACCATCGGCTGAGAATCTGACGTCAGTATCAGGCTGAAGTCCCTCCCGCGCATAGAAGCTCGCATCCTCCAAGGGAACGCGGCAAAGGACCCACGGTTGAACCGGTGTTTGCTGATCCAGGTCGGATCGCCGAGATTGCTCGGGCGGCGTGCCCTCCGCGGGAAGGGGCCATTTCTCATCGGCAAAGGCAAAAAAGCCCTCCGGAAAAGGAAAAGCACCCGTCAGCAACACAGAAATACCTACGATCACGCAGGCTAATGCTCCGAAATCATGCCTTAAAGCTCGTGCGTGAACCCACAGACAGGAAGGTCTGCTTTCCATATATGCCTCTGCTCCTTTTGTCGTTCTTTGAGTAACGCCATCTACGATTACCCTCGTAGAGGCACGGGCGATTACCCGTGGATTACCCCAACATCCAGCTCATCGTTCGCCGGCTATAGATCTTAAGCCGCCCGGGCCGAGCTACCAAGCAATTCGTAAGCTTACTAATTTTGGTGATAGAACGGATAAGAAAAAGAGGATATTTTCAGTCGGCGGGGGTCCATATTCATTCCGGAATCACTTTCCAAAATAATCACCGCTTACGGAGATAGTTCGATCCGATTTCTAGGCGACCTTGCGCCCTTCGAGGGTGAATACGCAGGCTTTGCGGATCTCACTTTTGCGCGTCTCTTCAACCGCTCATTCGTGGCTTGGATCCCGCTGCGATGCCCAACCCTTTCCAAGCACTTGTCTATCCCATCAAAGCCAGTCTCGCACGAAGCCATAAAAGGGTCGGAGACTTGGGAGATAAAAAACCCCGATTAAGTACACCCAAAATACAATTTTGCAAAGGAAAAGGACCGTCACCGCAAGGAGCAGCCCGATCAAAATGCACCAATCCCCCGTGCGCATCGCTTCTCGCCGGAATTGCGAGCGGGGCATCTCCAGAGAAAAGCCGCGCACCAGGATCGCCATGGCCACTTCTTGCGAGCGGCGTATGGCACCGGCCAATACCGGTCTTAGCGAAGCCACCTCGGTGCGAATCGTATCCCAAATGCCGTGCCGAAACGGCCGATAACCCTTCAAGTACATCGCGCGGCGGACGGTGCGAAACTCGTTAGCCGTTATCGGGAGAAAACGGAGGGCACTTGCCGCCATAAAAGTCAAGCTGAAAGGCACACGAAGCCAAAGCAGCCCCTCCACCAATTGCGGGGGCGAACTGGAAAAACAAATCGCGTAGCTGGTGCAACCGACCGCCACCAGCCGCAAGGATTGGATCAAACCATAACGTAGTCCCTCGGCATAAATCTTCAGTCCATCCTCGAAAAACCAGTTAGGTTCCAGAACCACTACGAGGGCATGCCGCGGGTGCCGTTGATAAAAAAGTCCTTGACTTACCATCAGGGCCCAAACCATAAGCCCAAGGGAGATGATCGTCAGCCGAATCTGACTTCGACTGGGACCGGCTAAGACCAAACAAATTCCCCCCAAAGCCGCCATGCCGACGAGCATTCGCAAGCTGTCCACTAAAATAGCGGCGGCGGATACGGCAAAACCCAAACCCATCTTGACCCGAGGATCAAGCAGCTGTAACGGCCATCTTGTGGGCTGTGATAAGTTACTCATCGATCCTCCACTTGGATAGCAGCAAGGAGATCTTCCATACCGAGGGCACGAATCCCCAGTTTAAACGCAAACTCCTGAAGGCCAGTGCGCCGCAAAGAGGTGCGCTCCAAGAGTGCCTCTTCAAAAAGGGCATCCTCCGGCAAGCCATCAAAAACCACTTCCCCCTCGTCGAGTAATACCAGCCGGGTAGCATGCCGGCACGCAAGCTGCACATCATGTGTGCAGAAAACCACCAGCTTCATTCCCATCTTTAGCAGCGACATAATCCGGTCCACCTGCCGGAGGTTCTGACCTGCCGTCGGCTCATCCAGCAGCAGGACGTTAGGACGCATCGTCATCACCGAGCCGATGGCCACCCGCAGACGCTGGCCCCGCGATAATGCGAAAGGCGATTCCTCCCCAAGCGATTCTAAATCCAGACGGTGCAGGAGCTCGGCAACCACCGCCTGCTGCTCAGGCTTCGGAAAGCCGAGTTCTCGCGGCGCGAAGCCTAGTTCTTCTCTTACCGAATCGCAAAAAAGCATCAAATCCGGGGATTGCATCACCAAGCCAACGCGCGGAGTGAGGTTCTTCCACTCTAAGCGACCACTCCAAGGTCGCAGAAGCCCCGACAAGATACTGAGCAACGTCGTCTTGCCGGACCCATTCGCCCCCATGAGAGCCACGCGGTCCCCCTCGCAAAATTCAAGACAAATGTCCCGCAAAACCGGGCTTCTTCCCGAGTCATATCCCCCTTCCAGATGGGAAAGTTTGAGGATGACCGGACCGCGTTGCGGCCGGCTCGTAGGGCAGACATGTCGGGCCGGCAAAAGCGGCGCTTCCTCAGGAACCAAGGGACGCTCCGTTCGTCCGAGGCGACTGAAAGCCTCCGGCAAGAGCGGGACATTGAGCCCCAAATCCTTGAGCAACTCCAGCCGACAAGCGATTTGGCGAGGACTCCCTTGGAAAACGACGGAGCCACCGTCCATCAACACCACGTGGTCGGCCAGCGGCAGCACCTCTTCCAGCCTTTGTTCCACCACGATCATCGCCCCTTCGCCAGCCGCATGTAACCGCACCATGAGTTCCAGAATCTCGCGGGCTCCACGAGGATCGAGCTGACTGAGCGGTTCATCCAGAAGCAAGATCTGTGGGCGAAGCGCTAAAGCACAGGCGATGGCCAACCGCTGCTTTTGCCCCCCGGATAGCGCATCCGTTCGCTGGTACCGTTGCTCCGCCAAACCGACGAGCTGTAAAACCTCATCGATCCGCTGCGCGATAACCTGGGGTTCCAAATTGAGGTTTTCCAGTCCGAAAGCCACCTCGGATTCCACACTATGCGTGCAGATCTGCGTCTCCGGATTCTGAAACACGGTGCCCACCATGCGGCAAATCTGACCGAGGCTAAGTCCGCGTATGTCTTGGCCGGCGACCCGAACCACTCCCCCAATCTCGGCCGAGGACTCGCGAAACAGGAGGCCGTTCAGGCAGCCCAAAAGCGTCGATTTCCCGCAACCGCTGGGGCCTGCCAGCAAAACAAGTTGCTTGCTGTAAACCCGGAGGTTGACGCCGCGCAAAGTCGCGGAAGATCGCCCCGGATACCGGAGCGATAACTCTTCGACTTCAAGGAGCAATTTCCGGCCGTTTTCTCTCATGAACGCTTCGCCCTATCACAATACCGGAAGCTGCTTGACAAATTTCGTGAATTTGCACTCATATTTCGCGAATTTGTACTCATATTTCCTGAAGCTGTACTCATATTTCCTGAAGCTGTATTCAAATTTCCTGAAGTTGCATCCAAATTTCGTGAAGTGGGATTGAAACCTTGCCGGAGGACATTTCTCGGCATTATCACTTGGAAACCCGCCGGATGCCTTCTTCGGAACGAAAGTTCGGAATGAAACAATTCCGTCAAATTGACCCCGCATTCGGGCTCAAAAGCTCGCCAAAAAACCGGGCTACTCCCGCCGAAAAAGCCTGCGGGCAAGATCATCGTAATGCGCGACCTAATTTCACCGAGGTCTTTCCAACCGTCGACAGTCGGCCGCATATCGCATTGCTCATTCGTTGCCGTGGCGCCTTTCAATAGGTCTTGCCTCCTATCTACGCGTGGTGAATTGTGGATGAAAGCGTCATTTTTTCGAAAGCACGAAGTTACTCCATGGTTTTCGGAAACGCGGAGCTGCCACCTGTTTTCGCAAACATGGGGCTACTCGATGTGTCCGCAAATACGGAATTATCTGTTCGCAAATACGCAGCTACGACATGTTTGCACCCTGTTCTCGCAACCACGGAACTGCTCCCGATTGCAGTTTTCGATTGCAGTTTTCGAAAAAGGCCGAATTGCCGCCAAACCCATCATGGCTGCACCCGCCGAAGGCTCATTCCCAATCGGCGACTTAAAAGAACACCGATCGCCGTGTACAAGAACCCGGTCACAAAAACCTGAAGAAAAACATACCACGTCGCGAAAAACAGTCGGTAGAAGACAGCCTGGAGCACGAGCGACGTGAAAGTGGTGGCAGCATCTGCTATTCCCAAAGCCACTGCCATCGCGGGAAGGCAAGGTGTGTTTTTTCGCTCCCGAGCTCCGAAGGATGTAACTCCGAAAATTAGTAGTGCAAGCTCGCGGAAAGCGATCGACGAGCTGACGAACACAAGTTCCAGAATTCCAAACGAGCCAAAAAGCACCATCCCCATGATGTAACTGACCAGGCCGACTAAAGTCATCGCACCGACCCGGGGAACCAGAAAAAGTATCGCCCCCACAATGAGATACGTACTAACCTCGGTCAAAAGTCCGCCGACAAGGCAATTAAAGGGGCCAAGAACGGCATAAAGTACTGTCAAGACGATTTGCCCAGCAAACTGTAGCGCAAATTGTAGCGACCCAACCAGCGAGAGCATCACAAGGCGCTGGACTCCGAGTCCTTGGACCATCCGACGATAAAAGATGGCCGTTCCGAAAAGCCAAATGATACTAAGCCCGGTGGTTAGCACCATCCACCAAGAATACACCGCGCGTGACCGCATGACCCCCAGCGGTGCTTCCAGCTCCATGAGCACGTGATCTGAGCCCAAAGCCCGGACGGTGATCCACCGCGTATAGGTTCCATCGGGCGTTCCAGGGCGAACATACACCGGCAAAACAAAATTTTCGGTCCCTCCGGGCTCCACCACGCCATAAGCCACGATCTTGCCGGTGCCGCCCGTAGACTGGAGCTCCGGCGAGGCAAAGTACTCCACGTCTTGGCCGCTTTCTTGATGGATCACTCGACTCTCCAAAAGCAACCCAAGCGGCTCGGCACTGCGATTTTGCAAGCGAAGAGTTTGCCAGGTGAAGGGCTTGTAAAAATCCGGGATCACCACAGGAATTCCGAGCCACGTGGCCACTCGGATCCACAACGGGTCAGGCAATGCCAACGAGTCGCCAGCACGTTCCAGTTCCGCTTCGCCTCGCGAATTGGTCGGAAGATACCAGCCGACAAGGGAAAGATCGTCGCCGGAAATTTGCCGCGCTATGAACCGAATCGTCAACTCGGCACGCCAATCAGTGCCTTCAAGATGAACCCAGGCCGGCTTGTTCGGCACCGGATACGGAATGCCGACTTGCCCGGTCCAAATCCGCTTATCGAATTCGAACTCCAAAGTTACTTCGGTTTCCCTACCCACCTCATCGGGATCAAATGATCCTGCCGCAGGTGCGGTCGAAGCACCTGTATCATGCTCGCGGCTCATTGGATCTTCGGGATGAGCTGGCGTCTCGGCCGCTGCGGAGATCCCACTTGATGCTTCCTGCTCCCTGGGGCCTGAGTCTCCCTGCTCCATTCCCCCTTCCATGCCCCACCAAGCTTGCACACCCGGCAAAGATTGTGAAGGGGCAAACTCCCCGGACCGGTCCGCGCGCGGCAGCCCGGCTGAATTTGCCGTGCCTTCCGCCAGCACAAACTCGGCGCTAAAGCGGACCTTGACCACCTCGGGCAAGTCACCGCGGAGTTTCTCCAGCTCAAGTAGCCAGTTGATCGTCTCCCCCGCAATCACGGGAATACTTATTTCGCGACGCCTCGTCCCCTGGTCAACGTCCGGTAAAAGGAGCTCTTCTACCCGCTGGCCCAGGGGTAAGTGAAGCCGGAGGGCGATGCGGGAATCAAACTCCGGGGCCACGACTTCCGTAACCCATCGACCGTCCAATACTAAATCGTACCGATCCCCCGCTTGCCACGGATAATACAAGGTGAGCTGTGTCCGACCCACCACCGGGGCTTCACACAAAAGCGTTCCCGATCGATCGCGCAGCGCTACCCGATGCGACTCCCCCGTAATCTCAACAATAATTTCATTAGCGGGGCGAAAACGGACGGTAGCCGTGGGCTGGTCGCTTGTGTTCCAACGGTCGACGGCCCACCAAAGGCCCATAGCGGCGACGCAAGTGATTAGAATACCAAGGGCTACCCGACGCGCTTTGGTCATGGCGTTGATGATAGAGAAAATCCGAAATTACCGTGTTTATCCGAAATTGGCCGGCTCTCTGCCGGGGTAAGACTTCGATTTATGATCCTGATTATGATCCCGAAAAACTCGCCTTCTTGATTCGGCAACAAATGACTGGCGGAGAAATGGTCAATGCCGAACAAAAAGTAAATGCCGAAGAAAAACCGTCGCCATAGGACAAACGTGTTCCCGACAAATCAAAGGTGTTTGAGAACGAATTGAGCGAACGATGGGTCAAGGGTTCTCCATTTCGGAGGCCCGAGGTCCCCAAGTCCCGGATTTCCAAGCGTTCGGCAACTGCGGCATACCCCCCCTTTATGTTGGCCGGCACCGATCTTCCGCATTTTGCGGGTCCTAAACCCATGAACTTTTTCAGCGGCCCCATTCCTGCACTTTTCAACCGATAACGTTAGCACCGTCATCCCATAACGGCAGCACCGTTTTTCATGCGTGTATCATGCGTGTATCAGGCCTGTATCAGACATGTAAATGCCCGGCAAGTCGTGGGCAAGCCGTTTCTTTGAACTTCAAGGCGCTAAGCAGGGCGAAGAGTCGCATGGGCTCTATAACCTATAAACCTACGCATTTTAGGCCGGCTTTTGCAAACCCCGGCGTCCTTTCCGCACTTCTTGCGGACGCGTGAAACCTGTATTATCTAGGAACTACCGACCGCCGGGTAGCGAAAAAGGACCAAAAACTAGCCCGCGTTTTGCACGAAGTTTCCCCGGAAATCGCGATCGCACCTGTCGGCAGTCAGGCTTGCGAGAGGCGATTCGGACCAAGCCCTCCATCTGCTACGAGTTAAAACATACGAGTTGGAACAAAGCATTAGCGGTTTGATTCGGATGAAGCGCGGGGGTGCGAATGTGCGATCCAGGTCCGCCCGGTGGTCCGGGGATCGGTCCGCGATGCGGAGCAAGCTGGGGACGTAAGCTGTCGGCTGTGCGTTTTGCACCGAATTCCACCCGTTGGTAGAGCCAAGGGTCCCGCGGATCACGACCTCGGTTATGTTGCTCCCAAAGTTGGGAATGTCCGGCACAATTGCTCCCGGTATCGGAGCGAGACCGGAGCCGCCTTTGATTTAGATTTCCGCCGTGTTGTTCTTTATCTGAGGGCGAGCGGTTATGAAGATTTCTGTCAGCTCTCACAGTTTAAAGCTTCGTCATCCTTTCGGTATTTCCCGCGGCACAAGCACCGTTTGCCGCACCGTGGTGGTCGAGGTGAGCGACTGGGGGCAATGCGGTTGGGGCGAAGCAGGAGCCAATAGTTACTACCAAGCTTCGATTGAATCGATTACCGCCTCCGTCGAGAAGGCTCGGCCCATTCTGGGAGCTTTGGAGCCGGCACCTGCCGAGTCCCTTTGGGCCCGCCTCCACGAGGCGCTGCGCGGCGACACCTTCGCCTTATGTGCGTTGGATTGTGCCTTGCACGATTTGTGGGGAAAAATTCAGCGCAAACCCGTGTGGCAGCTCTGGGGACTTTCGCTAGCCAAAGTGCCCCCGAGCGATTACACGATCGGCCTTGATACGATCGAGGTCATGGTCCAAAAACTGCGGGAAATGCCCGGTTGGCCGATTTATAAGATCAAAGTGGGAGTCCCGCACGACCTGGAGATTGTTCGGCGGCTTCGGGCAGAAACAGACGCCGTTTTTCGGGTGGACGCCAACGCCGGTTGGCAACCCGAGGAGGCCGCCCGAAAGATCGAGGCATTAGCTGAGCTGGGAGTTGAGCTTGTTGAACAACCCCTCCCGCCGCAAGATTGGGATTCGGCCGCGTGGCTATACACGCGATCGGCCCTCCCCTTGATTGCCGATGAAAGCTGCCGCACGGAGAAAGATCTCGAGAGGTGCTTGGGGTGCTTTCATGGGGTGAATGTAAAGGTGGTGAAATGCGGCGGGCTCACCCCGGCAAAACACATCTTGGAAAAAGCACGCCGCCTCGGGATGCGGACAATGGTCGGCTGCATGACCGAATCGACCATCGGCATCTCCGCGGCCGCCCAATTGCTTCCTTTGGTCGAATTTGCCGATCTTGATGGCGCGATTCTCCTTGCGGAGGATTTAGCCGACGGAGTCCGCTTCGAAAGGGGCTTGCCGATCTTTCCGAACACGCCCGGTTGCGGCATAACGCCACTGAGGAGTTTATCCCGATCATAGCCCCTGAGGAGTTTACGCCGATAATAATCGGGAGTTTATCCCGGCAACAAGCTGTGAGAAACGTGATTGAAAGCTCCCCCGGCTGCACGCCGCCCGTTAAAATGCAGCAACACCTTGACCCCATCCTTTCTCAAGAACGCATGAAATTTTTCTTTTACGGAGCCATTAAGACGGCTGGCTCCGTGTTATCGCCGTTTGTGGATCCCGAAGATTTCTTATCAGAAGGTTTATTTTCCGAAGAAGTTGGGTTGGAAAGCCAACTTCTTTTTGGGCTTAACTTCCCGTATCTTGCGGACAACTGCTTCCGTATCTTGCGGACAAGTGCTGAGGTAGGTTCCATTCTTTTGGCCACCGTCTCTTCTTGCCTTACTTCAGATTTGCATTGCTTCGGGTTGCACACATTCAGATTCCGCGGCGGCGTAACTTGCTTCGCGCAGTTTCGCTAAAGGTCGTATGTACTTCGGTACATGTATGTTCATTTGTACATATATCTCTTAGCATGAAGTTATGCGTTAGCATGAAGTTGGTCCGCACGGAGGATGGGACCAGAAGCCCCCTAAAGATAGCCCCTAGTTTGGGGAACCGGTTCCTTCCGCTACCCCGACACACCGCCCCTGCTATGGGGAGGCTTGCTTCGCCCGTTCGGCGTTTTGTTGTCGGGCCTTTGTCAGAACGGTCTCGATGTCCACCGGAGCACCGCCCAGGCGTTTGCTTTCGTCAGCTGCCTCCATAAAGGCGAAGATCTCGATGGTTTCTTCTTCCGGGATCGGGACGATTCCCGTCTTGAAAAACTGACAAATTTCGATCACCAGGGGCTTATAACCCTCATACTTGCCTGCTGAGCCTTTGCCTGCGGTCCCCTCGACTTCGGCTCCGTAGCCACTGCGGGCTTCGAAAATGCCCTCGCGACCGTCGGCCCAAATGCCTCTGACTTTTTCTTGACTGACCCGTTCCACGGTTTTGCACCCTGTGCCCATGATCGTAAAGAGTGTTTCCACGCCGTGGATTCCGTACCAAAACAGGTCGGGGTGATGCGGTTCCAAATGCATGGGACTCCAGGCGGTGCAGCGGAGAACTTTTCCGAAAGTTTCCCCACGGCGTGCGGCCTGAAAGCCGCTGCTAAAACGCAACGAAGAGCTCGACCAAACCGGCACACCGGCTTCCCGAGCCAGCCGGAAGATTTCCAGCACATCGGCAAGTGAGGCAGCCATCGGTTTGTCGATAAACATTCGCTTCCCTGCGGCAATGACCGGTTTGGCCTGCTCCAAATGGGGACGACCGTCCACCGTCTCCAAAAGCACCACATCGACATGTTGAAGCAATTCGGGAATCGAATCGCAAATCCGGATTCCCCGTTTCCGCATCTGCTCTGTGTATTCACCCACACGATTCCAACTGGCAGGATTATCCTCAACCCCATTGGGGTAAGCCGCCACCACTTCGACCTCCGCCAGAACTCCCTCGGCTTTCGGATCGTTGATGATGTCCGTAAAGGCGATCGCATGCGAGGTATCCAGCCCGATGATTCCTGCCCGAATGACGGCGGGCTTTGCTTCAGTTTCCTGAACTTGATTGGAGCCGATAATCAGCATCAAACATAGCGGAAAAATGCAAACGGGCGTCAACATATCCGGCAATCCTCCTTTTGGCAGCGAACCTATGTCCCCTCTGCCTTTGCAAGGCAAGATGTCGAGGCAACTTTCCATCTTAACGTCATATGCTTTTTTGGAATGGGCTTAACTTGGAACGAGCCTATCGAGGCAGTGGGGATGATCGGTCGGAATGCTTACTCATCACATGGGGGGAAATAACACACCAATACGGAAGGTGAAGTCGCATTACCGGGCTCTCAAGTCGATCGAGGTTTTGCCTCCCCAATCTTCGCGGATTACTTCCCTCGCCGATCCCCGCGAATTAGTTCGCCCTCCTAAATCCTTCGGCAGAGGGGCATTTTACCGCAGGTGTTTTACCCCAAATATTTTGAGTTGTCACGCGGAATTGGGAGAATCCGCTACGGGAGGCGATCGCGTCTATTTCCCGGCGATAATCAGATCGAGTCGCTTGCTTCGCTCCTCGAGGCTCAGCTCGCCACTGCCTTCGATCGTCAACCAGCCGGTGTAGCCGATCTCGTCAATCAGCTTTCGAACTTTTGGCCAATTGACACTTCCCTCCCGAATCGGCACGAATTTCCCGCCGCGACCATCGGGATTCAACAGGAAATCCTTGATGTGAAGCTTCTTGATCAGGCTACCCAACGCTTGCAACCATTCCTCCGGCAGTGCATAGCGCACGTGATTGCCGATATCATAGTATGCCTGAACCCAACGGTTTTGGAACGAAGCCACAAAGTGCGCGAAAATCGCAGGCTTAACCCACAGGTTATTCCAAACATTTTCGAGCGTGATCAGCACGCCACATTTTTCGGCTTCGGGAATAAGCTGCTCGACGGCTTTTCGCGAAGCATCGACCGATTCGTTATGAGCCTTGATATAGTCCTGATACGGGGTGTTATCGCCGTCAACCACGCGACGAACATGACCCGTCTTCTCATCGAACTGGATATCGAATTCCCACGGTTCCGGTATTTTCATTCCCCCAATTCGACAGGGTACCAGGAGCACGGCGTCTGCCCCGTAAGCCGCGGCGGCACGCAGCGCGCGTTTCACCGACTCGATATCCTTTCGGACGACCTCGGGGTCGGGGTTATTGAAATTGGTCCACCCCCTCATAACCGAGTGGATCTTCATCCCCAAACTATCGGCAATGGCCTTCGCTTGAGCCGCTTCCTCGGGATCGATATCCCAGACATTGCTTTCAATTCCGTGGAAGCCCGCGGCTTTGTGAGCCTCCAAGGTTGCACGATCGGGATTTCCGATCAAGGATTTTTTCAACCGCGGTTCCTCCTCACTAGCCAAAGCTTGATAACCGATGGAAAAAAGAACCGATGTGGTAGCGGTTTGTTGGAGAAATCCTCGGCGCGAGGTCGTCGTCCCCATCTTAAAGCTCCCCATACTAAAGGCTGCCAAGTTCGTGAAGACCGATTCTGGACTACTGATTCTTGACTCCTGAGCCGGCTTTAGATTACCGCTAAAATATCGCATAAAATTAAAACACATCGCATAAAACACACGGATCAAGCCGCAAAAGCTTCACCAAAAAAACGAATTGAGCTATTAAACGGTCGAAACCGAGCCGATCACTCCCAGGCTAAATCCGGCTGTAGTATGAACCAACCGGTTTCCAAAATCAACCTTCAAGTTTTGATCAATTCCGCTCTGTAAGTCGCTTCCGGGTACTTCCTAGAAGATTAAGAATACGGAAAGTCAATGAAGGGTACCTCGTAGCACAGTAAAAACTCGGAAAAATCGCTCAATCGCACTTGGCCAGACATTAAGGATTAAGAACACGGAAAGTCGCTCAAGGGCACCCCGCAGGAGATCAAGACAACCGAAAGCATAACCGGCAGATAACCCGGCAGGCAAATAGGATCGGCTATTTCGCGCGTTTATGGCGGCGGTGTTCCTTAAATCTAAATCCTGACGATTATTCTTTCTTGATTCGATGGTTATCTTTCTTTCTTGATTCGATGGTTATCTGCCATTTTTGAAACTCGATACACTTTCTACGTTCGCGGTTTGATTTGGTTTCGCGAGCCGGGCCCTAACTTCAGCTTTGGCTAGCGCCGGGTCAATGCGGGCTTTTCTTCGCCAACGTTGCCCCGGGGTCAAAAGTCTGGTAGATTCAACCTTATTCTATGATTAAGGTGCTTAATACTTTATTCTGTGATTAAGGTGCTTAACACGGGGCGGCAGGCAACGTGCCGCAGGTTAAGCCCTAGGTTAATCTTATTGATAGCGTAGGCCATAAACCGTTGATAAGCGAATCCCTTGATTGGTGGCAGCTTGGGAGTGCAAATAAAGCAGCTTGTGAATGCCAATAAAGTGGCAAGTTGTTTCGGCAAATAATGCGGCGGCTTGTTTGAGCAAACAAAATTGTCGCAACCCGGCAAAAGAAGCCGTTTCTGACTCCAAATGGAGGTCGGCGAAACTGTCCCTCGGAGTAAACTTGTGTCGCATGACAAACCTTCCTCTCAGCCAATGGGGGGTTGATTGAGTGGGGTGGAGCCAATGACGAATGGACCCGCACAGGTGAGTCGGAGCACAAAGTGGAGAGCTTCCAACGAAAGTAACGATCTTGTGTTTTCGGTTTGCGCTAACTTTCTCGCCGGTGAGAAAGCTAGTTCAGTTGCTCGGCGGATCAGGGAGCAGTTCGGTCGTCCGGATATCACGCGTCAGAAGATTTATCCGATCCTTTGTGAGGGGGTTCGGCGGGGCTATTTGGTGCTGAGTCCACCGGTGGAAAGAGATCTGGCCCTGCGATTAGCGGAGCGATTCAAACTGCCGAGGTATGAGCAGGATGAAAAGGCCGTTACCGTAGTAGCCTCGAGCCGGGTAAACCGAAATCAGGATGTGGCGGCGGCGGCCGCGGAGTTGGTGGTGGAATTGATCGGCCGGGTGGCAGCAAATCCGGGCCGGGACAAGGTTCACCTCGGCCTTGGCGGCGGTTTGAGTGCAATGATGGTGGCCCGGCGTTTGGCGCAAAGGATTTATTCCGATTCGCAATTCCCGAAGTTGGTTCTCCACACGCTTTCGGCAGGCGGCTTTATTCCGTCCGAACCGCAAAAATCCCCGGTGACCTATTTCAGCTATTTCGAGGGGGCGGCTCCACGGATTGAATATGTTGCCCTGTTTTCGGAGACGGTGGTCTCCAATGAAGAGTTCGAGCGAGTTCGGGCCAATCCCTCCGTGCGTTTGACGCTGGAGCGCGCCAGGGACATCGACATCGTGATAACCTCTTTGGCCTCTGCCGACGATCCCCATGGGTTGCTACGGCAATATCTTAGCTGGCTGGTGGAGTGTGGTGGTTTGGAGAAAAGAGCCGTTGAGGCGATGTATGAGGCGGGCTGGGTGGGCGATGTTCAGTTCCGGCCTTACTCGGCGACCGGACCGTTGACCAAAGAATGTGCGGTTCGCGCGGTCACTCTACTAGAGCTTTCGGACATGGTGAGTTGGGCTAAAAATCTCAACAAATATATCGTCTTGCTCGGCGGGCCATGCGCAGAATGTTTTAGCTCCAAAGTAAAAGCGCTTCGGCCTCTGTTGGAGAACCCGGACCTCCGGGTCTTCTCGCATCTGGTGGTCGACGTGCAAACAGCTCGGGAGCTTTTGGAGGGATGAGGCCGGCCCGAACCGCCTCCTAGGAAAAATCAGCCCCCTCTATCGCATAGGAAAAAACCGCGTCGAAAAGCCTTAGCGTATCGGTGCAAAAACGAGGGTCTAAGTAGGGGTTTGTTTTCACGGTCCGTGACTCCGGAATATCAGGTCATGTTGCGGGGGTTCCTTCGGCGCATGCGAAAGACTCCTTTGAACCAGTTTTGCCAGGGTCGAAGTAATCCGCGTTTTTGCCGCATACGCTTCGCCATGTAACGCACGCTGTTGCAGAGCAAAGCAGAAGAAAGATGTGCCAAAACATGCAATACGCGCTGTTCATGTAATAGGCGTTTTTATAAGCGTTGTTATAAGAGAAGTTATCAGAGAAATACCGCGAGTTTAAGAGATTATAAGGAAGAAGATTCACGGGAGATATAAGGATGTCGGTCCTCAAACTCCTTTGGGCAGAAATCCGCTATCGGAAACTCAACTTCACGATGAGCGTAACAGCCGTAACCATTGCCGTTGCTTTGTTTGTTGCAGGACCGGTGCTTGTGGACGGCTACTCGCAGGAGACGCATGCCCGGATTTCCCGCCTTCAGGAGGGAATCGATAAGGAGCTGGCGAAGCTGGAAGACGAAACCCGAATTCTGATGCGGGATATGGGCTTCAATCTACTGATCGTCCACAAAGATACCAACATGGCGGATTTCTGGGCGGAGGACTTTGCGGTTCACGACTTTCCTGAGGAATACGTGTATCGATTGGCCAAAGACCAACGGCTGACGCTGGTTACCCATCTGGTAGCCACACAGCAACAACGAATAAAATGGGAAAACCGCAGCGTTTTGTTGGTTGGTTATCTGCCGGAAGTCCCCCAAGCACATTTGCCGCACAAAAAGCCGATGGGATACAACATCGAACGCGGCACCGTGTTTCTGGGTTTCGAGTTGGGTCAGAACCGGGCAGAGGGGGAGGAGGTCGAGGTCCTCGGCCGATCGTTCAAAATCGCGCGGATCCTTCCGGAGCAAGGAAGCAAAGAGGACATTTCAATCTGCATGAATTTGCGAGATGCCCAGGAACTTTTGAATAAGCCGGGCAAGATTAATCAGATCTTGGCCCTGAGTTGCCGGTGCCCGGGAATGGGACCCAAACAGCTTGCCATGATTCGAAGTCAATTGGAGCAAGTTCTTCCGGAGACCCGAGTGAGCGAATTTCGCTCTATCGCCTTGGCCCGGGCTGAACAACGCGATTTGGTCGAGCGGCAGGGGCAAACGATGATACAGGCGATTCAACAATCCCGCTCCGAGGTGCAGACAATTCTGGAAACGCTTTCCGCCATCATTACGCCGATGGCGGTGCTGGGTTCGGCAATTTGGGTTGGGCTGTTGGCTTGGGCCAATGTCCGCGAACGTCGTTCCGAAATTGCCCTTTGGCACGCCCTCGGTAAATCGCCGGGTAAGGTGGCAACCCTATTTTTGGGAAAGGCTTTTCTAGTGGGACTTCTCGGCGGGGTGCTCGGGCTAGCCGTGGGAGCCATTATTGGTTGGGCATTCGGGATCGGACTGTTGGGGATTGCTCCGGAGCGATTCGACATTCCAACCGAGTTGAGCTTGGCGGCTTTGTTCGGTGCTCCGATTCTTGCCGCACTTGCGAGCTACTTGCCGACGCTTTCGGCCTTGAGCCAAGATCCCGCCGTAATCCTCCAGGACCGCGTCGCGTGATGGAAGGAAAGCCGTATTCCTCGGACTCCACGAAAAAGTGGGGTGAGCGGATATCGGTCGATTTTGGGAATTTCAAGGCAACTGTAGCCGACTTGCCACAGAGTTTACCGCCTTTTGGTTCCCGCCGCTCGGACGCCCTGTGCACAGTTCGCATGAGCCCTTCTGGATTGATTACCCCCGAGGGCAATACGCCGGAGCGCTTCGCGATAATCCCGCGGACGAAAAAACTCGCACACCGCGGCAACTGTGCCCTTTCTGGAGTTCAAAGGATCTTTTTGCTCAGCGGCCTTTGCGTGATAGCCCGTAGCGATTTCCCGTATTTTTCCCCTTTTTGCACCGCGGCAGCTTTTTCCTCTCTGGACCGCGGCGCGAGCCGAAAAAGGTCTGCTTTTGCACGATTATTGCCTCTGGACGATCGCGAAGCTCGGCTTACTGCTAATTGAAGCTCGGCTGATGTCCAAAGCCGGCCGATCGCTGGATCGGAAGGATGCGGCACTCAGCGCTCTGCCGAATATCCTGCCGAATACTCCGCCGTTACTGTTGTGGTAATCCCTCCCCGCGGATTGAAGCGAGCGGTGACCGTCATGCGTTCCGGCGCGAGGACCGCCACCAGATCGTCGAGGATTCGATTGGTAAGATGCTCGTAAAAAATCCCTTCGTTCCGATATTTCTGCAAATAAAACTTTAGACTCTTGAGTTCGACGCACTTTTGGCGGGGAACATAACGGAGGGTGATCGTCCCGAAGTCCGGTTGTCCGGTGCGTGGACAAACCGAAGTAAATTCGGGGCAGATAATCTCGATTTCATACGGACGATGGGCATATTGGTTTTCGAAGGTTTCCAAGATTTCGCGAAAGTTCGTACTCATCGCATGAGTTCCTCGTTTTACACGTGCCGTCGGTGTTTCTGATGCACCATGTTAAAGCACTTTTCACACCCTCAGCGAAAGCTCGTTTTGGGCTACGGCCGCACTCCATTCTAGGCGAGTTCCTCCCCGATGCGGCCGACGGCGTAAATTTCCAGCTTGCTTTGGTTCAGGCCGAAGCCCGGTTCTATCCGCGCAAGACATCCTTTTGCCCGCGGGGCAAAAGCGAACCGTAAGCCTTGACTGCGAATTCGCGGGGCGAACCGCTTCTTGTGTTCACTCCATAACATTCCAGTAATTAAAGAGTTGCGCTTTTTTGCTCCGGTAAGCAAGGCCTCAAAAACCCCAGCGGATGCCCTGGACCTTTCCCCCAAAAAAGACGGATAATTGTAAGAAATGATTTTAAAATCCGAGAAGCCCCGGGTGTTCGAAGAGCTAGAAGAGTTAGAAGAGCGAGTCTTAAGTGGGGACAAAAAGGCGACAAAAAGAGGAAGCACCCCGCGGGCATTGCACGTCCTTACCCCTTAAATCTTAAAAATCCTAATATGGTCCTAATATGGCATGGCGGAAGTACCCGCCGCGGGGACCACCCTCGGCCAAGCGAAGCGTGATGCAGCCAAAAAGGGTGGCTGACCCAGTTTGCAGGCATGGCGTGTGAGGCTTGGTTTTGCGGCTCAAGGGTTTCTGAGACGTCTGACTTGTATCGGGAGATGATGAAAAAATCCGATAAAACGCGGTTGAGCAAGGTGAAACGTTCGCATGGGTCGTGAGGCAGTCGTTCTGTTATCCGGTGGTGTTGATTCGGCAACCTGTGCCGCCATCGCCCAATCCGAGGGGTTTACAGTCTACGGTTTGACGGTGGATTACGGTCAACGCCATCGGTTCGAGCTCGAGGCCGCGCGGCGAATCGCTCAGCATTTGGGTTTAGCCCGGCATATTGTGATTGCGGTGGATCTAAGTTCCTTTGTGATCAGTGCCCTCACGGGACCTGTTGCAGTTCCGAAGGATCGATCGCCGGAGGAATGCTCGCGGGAAATTCCGCCCACTTATGTGCCGGCTCGAAACACCATCCTTCTGGCCCTCGCCTTAGGGTTGGCAGAAACCCTCGGCACGGGCGACATTTTTATCGGCGTGAATGCCGTGGATTATAGCGGGTATCCGGATTGTCGGCCCCAATTCATTGAAGCTTTCGAGCGGCTGGCTGAATTGGCAACCAAGGCGGGGTTGAAAGGGGAGCTGACCTTTCAGATTCATACACCGCTTATCACCTTGAAAAAAGCCGACATTATTCGCCGCGGCATTGAGCTTGGTCTCGATTATTCCTTGACCCATTCTTGTTACGATCCCTTGCCCTCGGGAATGGCGTGCGGAAGGTGCGATGCGTGCTTGTTGCGGCGGAAAGGCTTTGCCGAGGCAGGGCTGGTCGATCCCATTCCATACCACGCCTGAAAAAGAAAAATTTGTGTGGGAGTTCTCCCGAGGCGTTTTGCCGCTTGAGCCGATGATTATGCGTCATATTCTAGGGCGTGACGAAGTCCTAAATTTGCCGCAAACTTTTTGTGGTTGGTAAGGTGATAGGCGTGGGATATTGCGGTCGCTAGCGAATTCGGCAATCCAGGTTTCGCTCAGGATGCCGCTAAAAGAAAAGTCGTGGGAATGGATCGCAGGAAGATGCGAGTTTTTCGGCTCGTAAACCGCGGGATGACACCGAATCAGTTGGCGGTGCGCGGCAAACGCTCAGTAAGATCACCCGTGAGACGAGTTTGGTTTTAGGGGATTCGATCCGCGAGTGGATGAAAAAATGGCATCAATCCGCATTGCGGAAATTTTTCGCTCGATTCAGGGGGAAGGTACTCTGACGGGCACGGAGAGTGTGTTTATTCGGGTCAGCGGCTGCAACCTTCGTTGCTGGTTCTGCGATACCCGGTACGCCTCATGGGAACCAAACGGAATTCCCATGTCCTTGGAACAGATTCTGGAATCGGTGGCTCGCTGGGATACCCGACATGTGGTCATTACCGGTGGGGAGCCGATGCTTTTCCCCCTGTTGGTTCCGCTGACCGAGAAATTAAAGGAAGCCGGCCGACACATCACCATTGAGACGGCCGGCACCGTGTTTCGGCCGGTAGCTTGTGATCTGATGTCCATTAGTCCTAAGCTTTCCAACTCCACGCCTTGGGGGGCCACTAGCCCAGGGTTGATTCATAAGCATGAAGCGAATCGGTATCGACCGGAGGTAATCCGTCAGTTGGTCCAGCAATACGAGTACCAATTCAAGTTCGTGATCGATGGGCCCTCGGACCTGCCGGAGGTTGAAGCTTACCTCCGGGAGTTTCCGGAGCTCCAACGAGAGCGCATTATGTTGATGCCGCAGGGAACCGAAATCGCCGGATTGCGCGAAAAAGGAATCTGGATCGAAGAGTACTGCAAAAGCCGGGGTTTAAAATTCTGCCCGCGGCGACAAATCGAGTGGTTTGGATGCACCCCCGGAACTTGAAGGCAGCCAGAACGAAACCAAGGGGAACCACGAGTCGGAAAAGCTGCGGAAAATCTCCCCGGGCGAAGCTCCCCTCAAAGCGCTTCATTCGAAGGTCAGGATGATCCACCCCTCGAAACGGCCCCTTGCTACGACCGAGAATCTGCCCTTTATTACGACTGGCGGCACTTCCTTCGCAATCTTGCGGAGTTTCTTGAAACCGCATTTTGCCGCCGCTTAAGTGCGCAGCTTTTGCCGGCAAGTGGGAGATTTTTTGCACAGCCTCAGGGAAGCTTTAGCATACACTTGCGCATCGGCATTCACACGGTCAGAGGCAATGGTTGCGGAGCATTATTGTGCGCTAGCACGAAATGAAAACGCGGCCTTCTCCTCTCCTGGGACTAAAGTTGGCCGATATCTCTCAGTTGGATCGCTCAGTTGGATTTCGGGGTTGCCTTTTCCAAGAATACGGTAAATGCCTCGCGGGTGCGGAAGAGTGTGGGTTCATCGGCCAATATTCTCAGGGGAATCTCGCGCACTTGATGCCTCTTTCTTTGCCAGGGGCGGTCATCGGCTCGAAGGACCACAAACCGACACTCATAGCCCCAATCGAGAAGTTGGCGCAACATCGCCGGGCCGTACTTCTGCCCCAAGTAAGCCGGATGCACCTCAATGATAAGACGGGGCTTTTGTGTGCCCAATAAACGACGCCCTCCATCGAGGATGCGGGCCTCGAAACCTTCGGTGTCCATCCGGATTAGTTGCGGGGGATGCGGAAGCCTCTCGGTCAGTTCGTCGAGGGTGATCGTCGGCACTTCCACTTGCAGGCTATCCTGTGCCCGTGTCGGATTGAGCGTGTGCCAATTTGACGCTGACGACACATACAGCGTGGCCACACCGGATCGGTCGCTGACGGCGGCTTGAAGGCATTCCACATTGGCCACACGGTTCAAAAGCAAGTTGGTTTGAAGGACGTGAAAATTGTGCGGATGAGGCTCAATCGCGAGCACCTTACCCTGCGGACCGACCAGCCGTGCCAGCATCAAGCAATAATAGCCGATATTGGCCCCAAGATCGATCACACACTCACCCGGGCAAACAAACCCGGCGATAAGCCGCGTGGTAATAGGCTCGTGGACTGCGTATAGCGCAAGTTCGCGGCCTATACCGGTATCGGCTGCGTCCACCAGCAGCACGTTCCCTTGCACGTTACCGAGAAGCTTGTATCGGTGCTGAGGAACAGCACCACACCGCAGGGGATGTCGCCATTTGTACCACAGCGCCCTGACCAGCCCTTGAAGCCCCTGGTCTCGAAGCAATTCGATGGCTCGCTGGGTTTTTGCGCGAATGGCGACGTGGCTCCGCCAGCTTAAGGCCTCAAGCCAAGTGGACATGGGTTTCCTTTCCACTACGATTGAAAGTGTCAATATAACAATCCTGATTTGAAAAAGGGCAAGCGAGCCGGTTGCGCGCCGCGCCTGAGCGATCTCGCTGCGTGCGCTCATCCTAAGCCGACGATCGATCGCGCCTATCTTTTATCTAGAGCGATTATCTAGAGCGATCCCCGCTAATTGACTTATGCGCATTTTTGGGGTTTCAACACGCAATTTTTGCTCGAAGAGCAGCGCTAGCGAACCGATGCGGGCGAAAAACGGATGCTTGCGTTTTTAGCTTTTAACATAGCTTTTAAGACGTTTTTGTTTCGGCACGCCTTTTCCCGGATGAGGATACGGAGTTTTCGTGACAATCTATTGAAACGATTGAAAATCCGCCATCTCGAACCCATTTCGGGCCGACCCACAGCCCGCAAGGGCAGGTCGCGCCGAGTCGGAACCAGCAATCGCTAGCTGAGATAACGCCCTTTCTCGTGGAGCAATTCACGGGCTTTATTTCCGCGGACGGCTTGGATTCATTTCAGGAGAGTAATGTCCTAAGACTAATTTCATACCCGGACGATAGCATTCGGGGCTTCGTCGGTTAAGCCCATTTTTGCTCGGTGCGGTAAGACCTTTAATTGGGGGCCTTTTTTCCGCAAGTTGCTCGTCGGCGTGAGGCAAGAACAGTAGGAAGCGGCACATACCGGTATCATCCGCTTAATTAACGCTGGAAAGCAGAGCCCCTTGCCCCTTGCTAGGTGGAAAAGTTGGGGGTGGCAAGCACGGCTCAATTCCCGTCGAAGAGGAACTTGTATCCGTCGCTTGTAAGTTACAGCATGGCCTTGTAGCAAGCGGGACCCAATTTGTATCAAAGAGGAACTGAGGAAAGTCTGGGATCGGAGGGGCTTACCAGGTGTAATTAATCGCGGAGTACCCGCGAAAAACTATTATATTTCGCAATAAACCTCATAAAGATACGTAATATAGATGGAATTATGGGAAAAATACATCTTTAATCTGATCACTTATAACATCTTTTCTGACCATTAAAGATCTCGCCGTTAGTCGACCAAGATTCGAGTGATATTGGCCAAATTCCCTTTTGCCGATGATCTGCCTTCTCTGAACTGCCGCCTTATCAGTTTTCGTTTTTCTAGTTTCTGGTTCGCAAACCGTAGACATCGCCGCCGCTCCCCGAAATCAGGCGGCGTAAAGATGCCGAATTCCCAAATTAGTTTTGGTATGGATAGCTTCGGAGGAGCTTATTAACCGCGGATCGAGGTCGCCTTTGCGCTCACTTAAACCATCAGCGAATTCTCAGACTAAATTTAACCAATTTAGATAACTTATATAGCTGTTTGAATCTGGGAAATCTAATGCCTTTGATTAGATTGCAGATTCCAGAGAATTGGACGAGTGTTGATTTCCTGAGCTTAAATCGAACCGCTGTTGAGTCGAACGGCTGTTGAATCGAACCGCTGTTGATCATCGAAACTTCATGACTGAGCAATAAGAACTAGAAGGAAAGTACTCGCAGATGATGAACTAATTGGTGTGTGTAAGGCGCGAATGATCTTAATCCCCGCGGAATCTTCAGGCTCTCGGGCTCCGCTGTGAGAAATTGTCGAGAGCTCTTTTCGGCCTGTTTAATTTCCCCCCACTTGAAGCTTCCCATCGCTTAAGGGCTCCTACCTTGCTTGCGGCCGTTATTGCCCCGGCTTCATAATGGGATAGCCCTGGGATTTTTCGCACCCGAAAGCGCGGTCGAATGTCTACGGTGAAGTGACCGTGATCCATCCTCCCGTGCCTAACCTTCCGCGGAGCCAGCGGTCTGGAAAGAGAAAAAAAGAGAAGAGATAAAAAAGGTAGCTGAAAGGGATTTCGAGGCCTTTTTTGTATTCAGGTGGGGTGCCGTTTTTGAGCAAATCACTCACCGCGCGGTACGGTTGAAGGTTGCGGGTAAACAGACTTTTTGCGAAGGGTAACCGCCATGGCCGAGGAAGAAATTGGTCGGGTCACTCACTATTTCAGCAAAATCTCGGTGGCTGCGATCGAGATTACACGGGGGAAACTAGCCGTGGGGGACACGATCCACATCAAGGGCCACACCAGCGACTTCACACAGAAGGTGGAGTCGATGCAGATCGAAAACCAGCCGGTTCAGTCCGCACAAGCAGGGCAATCTGTCGGATTAAAGGTGGTGGATCATGCCCGACCGCACGACCTGGTTTTCAAAGTGTTACCGGATTAAGCAGCCGGCTATTCGCTGGGCAGGTCTCTTCAAAGTGGCCAGCGACTTGAGAGCCGCAGCAGAAGGGGAGTCGACAGGCGTATCTTTTTCGATTTAACTGAAACCTTCGCAAAGGGGAGCGGCTCGATCGCCTCTTAGTTCGGTGCAAAGAGGTGTCGGGCCCGCTCGACTGCTTCCGCAAGCTTCTCTACTTCACTTTCGAGGTTGTATAAGTAGAAGCTCGCCCGAGTACTAGCCGGGATCCCGAGCCTTCGATGCAGTGGCATAGCACAGTGATGACCGGCGCGAACCGCTATGCCAAATCGGTCGAGTGCTGCCGCCAAATCGTGCGGATGCACCCCCTCGACAACGAAACTCACAATACCTGCCTTGTATTCCGGGGGAGGACCGAGGATTCGAACGCCCGGTACACCGCCCAGGAGCTCGTGCGCCCGTTGGGTCAAACGGTGCTCATGAGCAGCAATCCGATCGAGGCCGATTTGCATCACATAATCGATAGCAGCCCCCCAAGCAATGGCCGATACGATTGGGGGCGTTCCCGCCTCGAAGCGGTCGGGGAGGGACTTGGCGGGCACAAAGCCGTCTTCACGCACCTCGTGAATCATGTGTCCCCCACCCAAGAAGGGGGGCATTTGTTCCAGGAGTTCTTCCTTCGCATAAAGCGCACCGACGCCGGATGGACCCAGCATCTTATGACCACTGAAAGCTAAAAAGTCGATGTGCAACCGCCTCACGTCTACCGGGGCATGAGGAACCCATTGGGCACCGTCCACGAGGACCCTGGCCCCGCAGTCATGCGCAGCCCGAATGATCGCTTCCAGGGGCACGATCGTTCCCAGGACATTGGAAACGGCGGTGACCCCCACCAAGCGAGTCTTTTCGTTCAGCAAGGACAGGAAATGGTCCAAATCCAGGAGTCCTTCCTCGGTGATTGGTACGGTACGGATGATCATATCATTTCGTTCCGCCAGTTGGTGCCACGGGACCCAATTGGCGTGGTGTTCCAGTTGAGTTAGGATGATTTCGTCTCCTGGCTTGCAATGAACCTCGGCCCAAGTCCGGGCCACTAGGTTAATCGATTCTGTCGCCCCGTGGGTAAAGATAATCTCATGGGCCGACTGAGCACCGATCACTCGGCGGAGTTTTTCTCGCGTGGCCTCAAAAAGCTCTGTGCTTTCCTCGGCCAAGGTGTGGATCCCACGATGCACATTTCCGTAACTACGCTCGTACAATTGCCGAATGGCATCGATTACCTGACGCGGTGCCTGAGTGGTGGCGGCATTGTCCAGGTACACAAGCGGCACACCGGGGCGAATTTCGCGGGTAAGCACGGGGAAATCCGGTCGGTAAAGCGTCGGATCTAAAGGTTCGCAACCCGGTGTGATTCCCGGAGCGGCTATCCCGCTCGGCACTGCCGGCACAGTGGGGGAAGGCCCCTCCGCTGAAGTCACAAGCAGCAAGGGTGGCTTGCCGGCGGAGCGTTCTGGGGGAGTGTCTCGCCATCGAATCCTTAGCTCCCCCCCGGCCAGCCAAGCCCCCTCGGCCAGGGAATTAGGATCTTCGGCAACAGGATCCTCGATTACAGAAATCGAACCGGGAGTTGAGGTCGGATGCAAACCCTCGTGGCCTTCTTGCGAATGAGGTGCCCGATCCGGATCGCTGGGCACACCTGGCGAGGCGGGACCGGAATAATCATCGGCTTTCACTTGGTAGGGATCATTTCGCGAATTTGATGCTGTACCATTGAGCCGATTACCACCCCCATCATTAGGATGAGCGGACGGAGTGAGCGAACCGGGATGCGATTCCGATGTGCTTATCGAATCGGTAAGGCTCTCCCGATCACGGACGGGGTAGGTTGGAGGCGAGTGACCGCCGGCAACCGGCGAATAGATGGCTTGCTGCAATACCCGCCAAGGGAGCAGGGCGCATTTTTGTCGGTTCGGGGTCAACCTTACCCCGAAAAGGGCCAACATATCTTGAGCTGTGAACTGCCGGACTTCTTCGACCGTTCGCCCATCAAAGCGTTCGACGAGCATGGAGGCGGCGGCTTGACTGATGCAGCACCCCTCACCGTCGAAATAAATGTCTTTGATATTCCCCCCGTCCACGACATAAAGCTCCATCCGGACCCTGTCTCCACACAGGGGATTACGATCCTCGTGGCAGTGCGTGCAATGGGGGCAACGTCCCCGATGATAAGGCTCCTCATAATGGGGACGGATATGCTCCTCATAAATCTCTTGTTCGGCGGGGTCGAAATGAATGTCTTGCGGAGCGCGGTGAACCATACCGATTTCACCTCAGAAACGGCCGAGGTCCTTGGCGTTTTCGCCAGGATTTTTACGGGCCGAAGGTCTTCACACTCTTTACCGATCTCTTATGCGAAACCTTTTCATTGCAGCGGTTTGAGCCATGTTGTTTGGAAACACGGGGACTATTAGTCAATTTCTGCTGTATTGCCTAAATCACCGACCTTCATACCAAGCCTGAAGGATTCGCGCTGCCTAAACCTTCGTGACATCTTGCCTTTCAAACTCGGGGACTTCTTTCGGGGAAGGCCGCGACATTTCGCAGCTCGAAGTTCGCTTTTACCCGGTGAAATACCCGGTTGCTTTGGGTCTTCCCCCAGGATTCTGCTTAATATGAGCGCGGACCGCTACCGGACCGACTGCTCTCCCGTATGACCGGGTAATCCTCAGCAAACAGCTACCCAGCCGCCGGCATTGAGCCATGGGTTTTCCATAACGCAACATTATCGATGACGCAATATAATCAGGACTCCGGCCCAAAATTTCTGGATTTGGCTAGCTAGACCCCATCAATACAGGCCACACCAGCATAATGTTTATCGCTAATATGATGTCGTTGTGAACGATATGTTACCGCGAAGGCACAAATAAATTCGACAAAGCTACTAATAGCCACTAACTAACTAATAGTGTCACAACTCTGGCGGAGGGCGGCCAAACCCGCCACCTCTCAGACATTATTCGACTTTAGAAATTTTTGACAAGCTAAATTACCGATTATGTCCGAGTACACGTGAGGGGGCCCCTTTTTCTCCTTCTCCAACAGAGAATCGACTCAGCAACATCGGCGATTACTCGGCACTTAAGTACGATTTCCGAAAGACAGTGGATACCAGTTGCCATCGCACTGGGACTGCGAGGGAATAACGCCGAAACACCGTTCCACGAGCCTCCGCAACAGGGGAAAAGCAATAGGGGAAAAAGATTAGAAGAAAGAGAAATAAGCCACGAAGAGATGAGAAAACGCCCTCCGCGCTGCACGCATCCTATTGATCACCGGTTTCGACTGTCACCGGTTTCGACGGCGGAAATTTTCGCCGCGGGAACCAACATTAAATGAATGAAAGCTGATGATATTATTGCAGTTGCACTCTAAAAACTTCATTCTTCGGTCCTCAAACTGCGTTTATTTAGTTTTCAGGTAATCATTGTCCCTGGAAAAGGAGATTTTGTGCCCTTCATCGCGAGATATGCCGCAACCCGATAGCGTCGTAGTTTAATGGCAATTAAATCGATCTAACTACTATACAGCACTATAATTTCCAAAAGGCGCTTGTGTTTTGAACCCCCTTCTTCTCAGGAGCGCGGCAACTCCGAGTTTACCGCTCTCACCCCCCAAACCAATCACCGGGTTTGCGGGCCTTTACCGGACGATTTGCACTATTTCATATGCTGTCCTTCATTCCTCCTTCTTTTTCTTTCTTTTTCTTTCTTTCTTTTTCTTTGCTGGTATCCATTCGCTTGATAATCGTCGTTTGATTCATCTTAATTACGATCATGTTGACCATAATCATCTCATTCGGAGTCATCCTTAATCACCGTCAATTTTAACACCATAATATTGCATCTTGTTACGTCTTAAACACGATCATCTTGATCACTATTGGTTAATCGCTTTTTGCGATAGCCCTCTCCTCGGAAACCTCGTCTTTCAGAACAGTCTTTGCTCGTGCACGCTCAATTCCCCCCCAAATGTGCGGCTAACCGCTCATCCGAGGTGGTTCCGTGCAAGCTGCAGGGCCGCTTAAACCCCTCCGCCGTGAAAAACCCGCAAGTCTGTCACAAATTGACCCGATTCTAATTGGTAGGCCTACCTCCTCATCTGGAGGTTGCCCCCGGGTTCTTGCAGCCCGCAAGAGTGCAGACTTGGCGAAACCTGGGTAGTTTGCAAAGAGCTAACAGTTTCCTTTTGAAAAAGGCTTTTGAAGACAAGGACAGCTCGATGGTTAGCCGAGTTCGGTGGTGGATGCTCTGGAGCCTTTTAGGGATGCTCCTGTTGTCGGGAACAGGGTGTGCGACCTACGGCCCCTCGTTGGGGGTGCTTGCGGTGCCCATACCCGTTTCACCGTTTTTCCAGGATGAGCTTGAGGATCGCGCCTGGCACCGCGAGCGATACGAGATGGTGCCTATCATGGGACCAATAACTGCCGGTGGGCCTGCGCGGGCACTAGATCCCCCGTCACATGATGAGATCATGCGGGCCCTGGAGAAAGCTCGCCCCTTGGAAGGTGGAATCCCTTATTTGCATGAAGTCCAGCGGAACAACGTGCGGATTGTCATCGAGCCAATCGCCGACTATGTGGATCCGCCGCGCGTTTACCCGTTAATCGGGCCGGCTCAACTCCACCATGCCCACTATAAATGCATCATTTACTTCACCGAGGTCACCCGGGTTGGTTGGCCGATACCTCACACGGTCAAAAACGAGGATGCCCAAGAGGTGATCTACATCGATCACTGCCATCTGCACCTGGTGGGAGATGCTGATTTCGGGGCCGGGTCACCTTACTGAACAGTTAGGTGCCGAATCCTCAGGGAACCACGCATTCCCTCCTTCAGCAAGAGTCCCGGCAGCCAACCTCCTAGCTCAAGATGCTTCGCTAAAAGGGAAGAATTACCGCGGAAAGATGGAAGATGGGTAGCCGAAAGTGCGGGTGAACCTCCAGTGTAACTGCCATCTAGAAACTAGCTCCGTTTGACGTTTTTAGAAAGATTTACGAGGTATTTTGGTCCGGCCAGTACAGGCACAGAAGGTTAACAAGGAAGGTTAATGTGCATGGGTGAACGCCGAAAACGTCAGGTATATCCACGAAGGTTTGAAAAGGCGTTTTTAATACTCGAGTAGTTCAACGTAAAAAGCGAAGGCATCAGTAGGTCGTCCCGGTGAGATCCGGTCCTTCCGGAGCCCCCCGGGGCGATTGTGCTAAGTAGGGCCGGGTTTGAAACTGTTTCGATCGCAGACATGATAGCTCCAGGTTCAAACCGCGGCGGCAGAAAGCTGGTGGCCTATTTGGCCCTTGCCTGGTTGCTTCTTGCAGCCGGCAGCTTCCCACGTCTTGTTAGGGGGCAGCAAAATCTCTGGTGGCAAGAAAGTGTTGGACGGCAGGACGATGCAGCGGGGCAAGAAAAAATCGCGGGGAAAGAAAATCTCGCAGGGCAGCGAAACCAACCGGGGCAGGAAAATGATGCCAAGGAGCGGGATCGATATCGGGTGGCCGTTACCCACTTTGCAGAGGGCCGCTGGGAGTTTGCCGTAGCAGAGCTTTCCGAATACCTCGCCCAATGGCCCCAAAGTCCGAAGGCACCCGAATTGCGGGTGTATTTGGCCGAATCGCTGATCCAGCTCAGGCGGCTGCCTGAAGCGCGAGAATACTTCGAGGGAATTTCTCAGGATCTTGCCGAAAAAACCATCACCATCCCCGAGCGGCTTCAAGGCCTTGTCGAATTCCGACTGGGCGAATTGCCCTTCCTAACGCAGGCCTATCCTGAGGCCGAAACGCGGCTCCAAAATTTCTTGACCACATATCCAAAGCATTTTTTGGCCCCATTTGCGGCGAATTACTTGGGGCAAATTTCGTTGGCCAAAAACGACTTATCGAACGCGGAACGACTGTTTCGGGAGGCAATCGAGCGATTTTCTGAGCATATCGCGGTGGATGAGTGCCGCTTCGGGTTGGCTCAGGTTTTGGAACGCCAAGGAAAGCTCGAGGAGGCGGCCCGACTGTACCTCGCCTTATCGGGTAAACCTTTAAATCCTCTGGCAACAGAATCACTTTTTCGCCTAGCTCGAATTCAATCCCGTTTGGGGTTTGTTGAAGACGCCCTAGCCAGTTTCCAGGAGCTTGAGCGTGCCGCGACGGATGATCTACTTAAGGCGAAAGCAAAGCTGGCTCAAGGGAAACTGCTTATTCGGATGGGACGCCATCCGGAGGCGAGGCCCCTGCTTCAGGAGGTGACCCCGTTCGAGTCGCTCGCGGCGGAAGCCTACTTCTGGCTAGGTACATCGTATTGGGCCGAGAGATATTACCGCGAGGCTTCCGAGGCTTTTGCGGCCTCGTTGGGTAAGGAAACCGACCCCCACAGAATCCCCCTTGCACGCTTGCGCTTGGCTGATTCGCTTTTGGCCGCCGGCCAAGCTGCGGAGGCATTGGTTCACTACGATCAATTGCTTAAGGGAATGATCGACGATGGGCGGCCGGGTAATCCGCTGGTCCCCTATGCTGCGATCGGGATGGCCCGCGTGCTCTTAAAACAGGGTCGCCACGCTGAGGCGGCCGAAAGCTGTCGGCGGGTTCTCGCAGCCCCTCAAGGAATAAACCCGGAGTGCCGCGATGCCCTGCGAGTTTTGGCGGGGATCGCGCTAGTGCACATGCAGTGTTTTGAGGAAGCAGAAAGCATTTTAGCGGAGAAAGTTGATCCTCCTCAAGAGATTCATAACACCTCCGAGATTGATCACACTTCTTCGGGAGCAATCTCGAAAGGCGATCTAAAGGCAGATTCCATCCGCCAATTATTTCGCGTTTATCTACTCGCTTTGGCGAAGGAGGGTCAAGGCAGGTATGCCGAGGCACTCGAGGATTTTTGTCGTGTCTCGAAGGAAGCCGGCGGCGATTTAACTCCCTTTGCCCGGTTGGGCGAAGCACGGTGCATGATCGGCCAATCACGGTTTCAGGAGGCCGCCGAGCTCCTCTCAGGGTTAAGAAGCGCCGATACCCCTCCCCCGGTAGCCCTGAAGGCCTACTCCCTATCGATCATCACTCAAATACGGTTGGGAAACTGGGACGCGGCCAAATCTGCGTACGCGGATTTTATCCAGCGCGATTGGGCCGAGGCTGAAATCGTGGAGCTTTTACATGCGGTTGCCCGGGAACTTGCCCACTCGCAACCTCACCCCTGGGCGTTAGAAGTTTTTTCCGAACTCGCGGGGCGAAAGCCAAATTCCCCCTTGGGCAACTGGGTCCTCCTTCAGCTTGCCTGGTGCGAATATCGATTAGGGCTGCAACAAAAGGCGGAGAAAACTCTGCGAATTCTGGTGGGAAAAGTGCAGGAAGAAGAGCTTCTTGTGGAAGCGGCCTTACTGCGGGGCCAAATTCTTGAAGAGCTCGGCTCCCCGGACGAAGCCCTGCTTATGTATCGGCGGGCTGTAGAAGGCGCCGCGGGCCAGAAGCTTGCCGAAGCGATTTGGTATCTGGCAAGCTGCTATCACCGGCTCAAGCGATGGGCGGAGGCCAGCACGTGGTATCGAAAGCTTGATGAGGAATTTCCCTCATTTCTGCAGGCAGATCAAGTCCTCTACTTTTGGGCACTGGCGGAGCGTGCGGCACACTCGGTGCAAGCGGGGCAGGAGGCCGGGCCACCGAAACCAGAAAGTTTTGGGGAAGCAGAAAGCTTGCTGGAGAAGCTCCGGAAGCGTTTTCCGAACAGTGCGTACTGGTTCGAAGCTACTTTGCTCTTGGCCGAATGGGCCACGGAGTCGGGGCGGCTTGACCGGGCTCAAAAATTTTTAGACGAACTCTCTACCCGGGCAACCGAGTCGGTCGCCGCTACCCCTCGGCACAGGGCCAAGTATTTGCAGGGGGAGCTTCATCTATTGGAAGGACGCTGGGACGAGGCCGAACAAATTTTCCGAGGTTTGCTCGCCGAACAACCGGAGCCACGACTGGGGATTCAGGCACAGTTCGGGATGGCCGAAGCTCTCTACCGGCAGAATGCGTATGAGGAGGCCCTCAGCGAATTCGAGGCCTTTTTGAAAACGGCGTGTGAAAAGGCGGGTCTGTCGGAGCCATGGTGCTCGCTGGCCAGGCTGAGGAAGCTCCAAATCTTATGCCACCAACGGTGGTGGCCGGAAGCAATCGAGCTTGCCGAAGAATTGTGGCGGAATCCCTCGGACCAAGAGCACCTTGATGAGGTGTGTTTGCTGCGGGGTACCGCCCATTTTGGCCGGGCTGAATTCGCAGAGGCTCGGAACTGGTTTGAAAGGGCGATCGAATTTTCCAAGGGGAACAACACGGCCGTTGGTGCCGAAGCTCAATTCATGATCGCGGAAACCTTCCTGCATCAGGGGGATTACCGCCAAGCATTACGCGAGTATTTACGGCTCGACATCCTTTATCCCCTGCCGCAGTGGCGAGCACCGGCAACCCTTCAGGCGGGCAAGTGTTACGAGAAACTAGGGCGCTATCAAGAGGCGGCGGGACAATATCGACGCTTGCTCCAGGAATGGTCTCAGAGCCCCTGGGCTCAGGAGGCCGAAGAAAGACTAAGGGTCTTAGACGGATCGCCGCAAGTGGGCGTGAACCGTTGAGGCGGAAGTTTGAACTTCCTTTTTTCCCTCATTAAACACGGCGATAGCACATGCACATCAGGGCAGTAGAGAAAACCCAACAAAACCGACTCGGGAAGGCTCGCGCGTTCTCTTGGGGGGCGGTTACCGTCTTATTGACCGCGCTGTTGCTTACCGCCACCTTCGGGATTTGGCCCGAAGGATTGCGAGTGTATTTCCACGGCATCTTTGAGAGCGAACTCCTCGCGTCGCCGGGTGGTCCTCAATCGCTCGGCGATGTACCCGACTTTGGCGGCCAGCAAGCCGGTCACCAACAAGGCGCTCCGCCGACGGGGCAGCCGTCGGCTCTTGGGCCGATGGTTTCCGAGGCCCCCATTCCTACACGGAACCTATGGAGCATCATCCGCGATGGCGGCCCCTTGATGATTCCCATCGCCATCTGTTCGCTCATCTTGTTCACGGTGGCGTTCGAAAGGTTGATCAGCTTGCGCCGAGGCCGGGTAATTCCTCGGCCATTTACCCGGCGGTTCTTGGAGCAGATGAGTGCCTGCGAGCTGTCGAAGCAGCAAGCTTTGGAACTTTGCTTGCAAGACGGAAGTCCTGTCGCCGAAGTGTTTGGGGCGGCTGTACGAAAATGGGGCCGACCTGCCGTCGAGGTGGAACAAGCTGCCTTGGATGCCGGCGAGCGAGTGGCCAACGAACTGCGGCGTTACTTCCGGGTTCTCAACGGTGTTGCCACGATTAGTCCTCTCCTTGGGCTTCTGGGCACCGTCTTAGGAATGATCCACGCCTTTAACGCCGTGGCGACGGCCGATGCCCTCGGGCGGCCCGAGCTTTTGGCCAACGGAATCAGCCAAGCCTTGCTGACTACGGCGGCGGGCTTGACCGTCGCGATTCCGGCCCTGATCTGCTACCTGTACTTCGTGGGACGAGTGGACCGCTTGATTATGGAGATTGATGCCTTGGCTCAGGAGGTGGTTCATCTAGTATCGGCGGAGTCCGTGCAAACTGAAGCGGAAAAACCGCCCGCCCAAAAGTCGCGGAAAGTGCGTAAAGAGTCGGCGGTATGAGCCCTCTTACTTAAGGAAGCCATTTTGCTCTCAAAAGGCGGAAAGCCATTCGTCTTCAAAAAAGGTGGCGGTAAGCCTTTAGTTTCCACAAACGCAGCAGAAAGCCTTTAGTCGTTAAAAAATGCGGCAGTAACCCCTAAGTCTTCAAAAGATGGGGAGGGTGTTCGAAAACTTGCGGGAGGTGTGCCGAGTTGATGGCAAAAAGGAACATTAGGCCGGGAAGGGAATGCCGCGAGGCATTTAGCGAGATTCGCGAGATTTCGCCTGAGTCATGCGATCTTGGTAAAGCGGTTTCGCCTGATCCATGAGATCTTTTTAAACTCGCGGATTTCGTAAAGGCATCGGGCTTTTGGCGTAACCAAGCGATGCCCTAAACAATTGGGTCATTAAATTGGCAGAATACCTGTGATTTTAGCTAAGGGAAAGTCGACCGACGAAATCCTCGGCTTCAGAGCCATTCGACCTCCAAAACAGGTTGCAAACCTCGAATCTTGCGGAGGGTATTTCTTGCACCAATCGGAGGAGCCCATGCCGCTGAAAACGCAACGCGATGAGCCACCTGCCCTCAACCTCACCCCCATGATTGATGTGGTATTTCTGCTCATCATCTTTTTCATGTTGGGGACGAAGTTTACGGAGCTAGAGCGGAAAATTGAGTTGAGGATTCCCGAGGTCACACGAGCCGAAACCCTCACGCCTGCCCCCGATCCGCGAATCATCAACGTTTATCGCGATGGAACGATTACTTTGGACCGGGAAACGGTCAGCTTGGATCAGCTCAAGGAAAAGCTTGCCCAGGCCGCCGAACAGTACTCGCAACTGGGAGTACTCGTCCGCGGCGATGCCCAGGGATCGTTTCAGCGAATCGCGGAGGTATTAAACGCTTGCAAGCAGGCCCAAGTGCGACACTTAGGAATCGCTGTGCGACCTAGCCAGAGTCGGGAGTAGGCCATGGATTCGGCGTGGTTTTTTCTTGCAATCGACCTCGCACGGCATCGGTGGACGCCGTATTTCTTTGGGCCACGTTGGATGATCGGTTGGCTATGGCTCGGTTTAGTCGGCTTAACCATCACGCTATTTGTGCTCATGGCTACTCGTTGGGGGCGATCTCGGCCTTTGCGGAAGTGTCTCCTCCTATCGCTTTGGGCCCATGCGTTGCTTGCCGGATTCGCCACGATGATCGAGATTGCTACCCCGGAGGCGAATTCGCCAACCCCCGAACCCGTTGCACTCGCCCTGACGGAAGCTCGCCTGGCGGAGCAACCGACACCTCCACTCAGCAGCTCCCCTTCGGGAGTATCCTGGGAAACGGTACGCCCGGTATCGCTCGCCAGTCCGAGGTCTGCGGTCGATCCGTTTTCGCAGTCGCCGCCGCTTGCACAAGTACAAGCCCCGGAGCTGAGTCCCGAGCCCTCCGCCGCGACTGGTTTTTCGTCGCAACCAGAAGTTGTACCTTTTCCGGAACTAGATCCGGTATCGCCGGCGCCGCTTGATTTGAACTCATCGCCGGTGGCGGATCGGTTTGAGGCGAAGGAGACTCCGCATCCATCGGGACGCTTACTTGCCGCCCCTGCGATTAAACCATCCGAGGAGGTTCCGCGCGGCTTCGATTCCTCCGCGGACGCTCCAACGAAAAAGCATGCTGCGATATTGCCGCCACAATCCGAAGCCAAAATGCTCGTTCCGCCTTTGGCTCGAATTAGCCCCCCGTTGGCCAGGCCGCCTGAGCCGTCGGCCAATCCGTCCGCTGGATCAAAAGGAAACCGTTTAGATCCGGAACTCGATTCGCAAACAGGACTGCTGGTTCCCCACGATCTGACGGCCTCTTTGAGCCGCCCGGCGCTGGAGCCAACCATTGACGATATCGAGACCCGAATACCACTGAACAGCGAGACCGAGTCACCACGCGGCCCATCTTCGACCGTATCGGTACCGGTTCTGGGGGACAGTGTAGCCGCGGCTGAGCCCCAAGGTGTGGAACCGCCGACGCCATTCGATGAATTAGTCGAAGTGAGCCCCCCTGAACGGAACATGGTTCCCTTTGACCAGTTGCCTCCAAGGCCCGCGCCTCTTGGTCCGGGCAAACCGCTAATTTTGGACCGGGCGGGCCGGGAGTCGGACGTCTCCTCGGATTCAAAGGGGGCATTGCCGGGGCTTTCGGTTCGTCGGGGGGAGCGCTCGGTTAGTCCCCGCGCCGAAATCTACCGCCTGCGGTTTGCTCCGGACCGCACCGTTCAGGCGATTGCCCGGGGAGCGACACCGGCTACTGAGGCTGCTGTCGAGGCGGCCCTGGCTTGGTTGGCACGTAATCAGGAGCCGGACGGACGCTGGGACGCTGTCAAACATGGGGCAGGGGTCGAACGTTTCGTCGCAGGCAGAGACCGCCAAGGAGCCGGAAGAGGAGCCGACACCGGTATGTCGGGCCTTGCGCTTTTAGCCTTTTTGGGGGCAGGGCACACCCATCAGGATGGCCCCTATCGCCCGGTCGTGCAGCGCGGGATCGACTTTCTGGTCCGGTCTCAAAAAACCGATGGAAGCCTGGGCGGCAACGCCAGCCATTACGCCTTCATGTATTGCCACGCTATGGCACTGTTCGCCTTGGGTGAGGCCCTGGCACTGACCGGCGACGAGCGGTTGCGACCGGTCGTCGAGAAAGCCGTGGCCTTCACCATCGAGTGCCAGGACCCTGTCGGCGGCGGATGGCGGTATCTGCCAAAGGAAGCCGGAGACACGAGTCAATTGGGTTGGCAATTGCTGGCCCTCAAAAGTGCGGAGTATGCCGGCGTCGAGATACCCCAGGAAGTTTACCAGAATGCTAATCGCTTTTTGGCGAGCGTCTCAAGTGGGTCGGCTGGCGGATTGGCTGCTTATCGGGCGGTAGAGCGCCCCAGCCGTCCTATGACGGCCGAAGCTTTGGCTTGCCGAATATTCTTGCAGGAGGCTCCGAATACTGCGGCGGCCCGTGAGGCCGCCCAATATCTAATGGGTGAACTGCCGGGCTATACCGCTCCAAACTTCTACTATTGGTACTACGGCACCCTGGCCCTGTATCAAATGCAGGATGAATCGTGGCATAGATGGAACGCCGCCCTTCGGCAAACCCTAGTCACTACCCAAAGAAAAGACCGGCCGTACGACGGCAGTTGGGACCCCAATTGCCTATGGGGCGGCTATGGAGGAAGAGTCTATACGACCGCACTTGCCACACTATGTTTGGAAGTTTACTACCGTTACCTCCCAATACTCCAGATGGTGGAAAGCTATCATTTCGAGCGCGTGTCTAACTTGCAAAACCCCGAGAAAAGACGGTAAGAGGTGGTCAAAGAGCTCGGTCCTGATTAAGATTTTAATTGTGATAGATGCCGTAAGACGAAAGGCGTTATAAGCTGCTTCCAAACACCCGTTTTGGCGCATGAAAGGTTTTTTGCCAAAAATAATAATGATTTTTAGAGGGGATTGTGCCGACTAGGTCTACGGCGGACTTTGCGGGGCTCGAAAGACCCAATCTGACACATGGAGAAGAAAAAATTTTCTATGCCCCCCAAAAGGGGGATTGACATTTAGAAGCTCTTGGATAAAGTTATAACCGAGGAACGTTCCTCGGCTTCTCGCCCTCCGTAGGTCCCTGCCCCGCCTACGGAGGGCTCTCTTTTTTTGCAAGCTCATTAGCCAAAGCGGGCCTGCATTCTGTCGAAAAGCTTGTGTTCCGCGGACGCTTGTGCCCAGGAACTAAAACTACGTTTTTCGGTAGCCATTCTCCGCTCGAAAACTTCTACCTCTAAAATCGGCTCAACCCTGAATGCCGAAGCGTTAACATCACATCTTGTTCGAAGCATTCATATCACATTTTCGCAGCTTTTTCCCGCTGCAAAATCTTGTTTTGGGAAGCCTACCTACCCGGGTTTAGATCCCGGGCAACCGACCGAGGCTCTTTGGAACCGCACTTTTGCTTTCCATCTTTTGGGTCCAACAGAAGATTTTTGTCCTGACAAGCGGGCTACCTCTCGATCCCCCGGAGCCAGGAATGAGGCGTGCGGAGATCGCCGCGCCAGTCGCCCCATCTTTCCCTCTGACAGGCCGGTCGCCAATGATGTCCTAAGCTTCCCGCGCTCGTTGATCCGCTTAGCAGTCATCCGCTTAGCAGTCAACAGCAAAGATGATTTTGAAAGCACCGAGCTCCCCGCTCTGGCAAACCCGCCGGCAACGGAGCCAAAGCAGCGTCTTACACGGCTTGCTCACAACGCAGGTAGCCAGTTCCGGATTCGCGGCCGCGTACTTTGAACGATACCGGCTCAGGAGAGTATGCAGTAAACGGGAACTAACCTCTCACAAAGCGGAATCAATGGGCGGGGGCCGTGAGAGGAGGCAACTGTGCCGCCAGACTATCGAGGACGAGCACCCAATCATGGCCGCGGCCTGAGCCCGGGGCCTGATACCGAACCCGCGATTTCCGCGGTTCTTCACCGATTAGTCGTCCCAGCCCTGTCCGCGGATCGAACCACCAAGCCCGAATCCGATCTCCTTGAAGGGCCGACAGAGTGACTTCGACCGATCCGCCCGTAGGTAAAGAGACCATCAAGAAACTCCCGTCATCGGCCCGCGATGCCCGGCGGTGATCAGCTCCCGAAAGCTCGGAGCCGGCGACAATTGATTGATCCGGCACCAATTTCCAGAAAGGCCGCAGGGAGAAAAGCTTTTTCATATACCCCATCTGTGCACTGCCTGGATGGCGAAGCGCTTGCTGCCACGGCGTCCGAGCGGAGGCGACCGGCGATCGCCCCGGCGCATACATTTGCCAAATGTTGTGATTGCCGTATGTATGGCCGCATGCACCGCTGAGCATCGACCAATACGCCGCTTGCCGGACATCCCAATCGTCGAACCAGCCTTTTTCTGCGTTCCAGCCAATGGGGTGATCTTCATAGCGTGGTTCGCCATCTAACACCGGTTTTTGCGGCCGCAACAGATAGGTCTCATAAGTCGTTCGATAATTCGGCAAATTCGGCTCCGAATGTCCCGACTGAAACATGTTGAAGTTTAGCCACTCGTCGTTATGAAACCATCGAGCGGAATTCCCGCCCCCCTGAGGATGATAGGTCAGAAGGTGCGCGCCGCCATCACCCCGCCTGAGCCCTTGGGCCATCGCGCGAATGATCTCGAGGTGGCGGTCGCTCTCCGGGTTGCGATCGCCCCCGAGGATCCAAATAATGGGCTTATCGCGGTATCGCCGACCGAGCCACTCTCCGTATCGTAGGGCATTTTCCGCGTCAAAAATCTCCGGCCCCCGCCCCCATTTCTTATTCCACTTATCGCCCCAAGTCGGAAGCATCCCCATGAAAAGCCCCAGTTCTTGGGCCCGATTCACAATCCAATCCACGTGGTCCCAGTAGTCATTTTCCGGACCTTCCACCACAAGCGGCCGCGTAGGGTCCAGGTCCACCAGCGGAATGTGCCCATACGCGTTGGGGGATTGAAGTCCGTCCAATTCGGCAAGCACCACAGCCTGAATGACGGTGAAACCCTTCGCGGCTCGGTCCCGCAGATAAAGCTCCGCTTCCTCCCGGTTAAGCCGATGGAAGAGTTCCCAGGCCGTATCCCCCAGATAGAAAAACGGCTGTCCCTCAGCGGTCTCAAGGTAACGACCATTGGCACTGACGCGCAGCCGCGACGTCTGAGCCCAAGCCTCGGGCAAATTTGCAACCACTACCCCCAGCAAAAGAAACCAGCAAATGGCAACCTTGGCCAGCCAAGCGATCGAAAACCCTCCGCGAACCGGGTAACGAAGGCAACTCGTAAAGCATAAGACTACTTTCGATTCCCATGGTGGCAACATTTCTGCGGATCCCTACAAGCGCAAAAGGTTCCCGAGAGGCACGGTCAATCCTCCTAATACAATCTTGAAAAGTCGAAGCTAAAGTACTCTCGAGCTCGCACCTTTTTCGGTAGCGTCCACAAAAAGCTTTGGGAACGCACCGACTTACGAAATACATAAGCTTAAAGACCGATTCACACCGCAAAACTTGCGACACTTGCGAGCTACAGAATCGGCCGCCCATCAACCGTATTGAGCCTGCTCCTTTTTATCGAAGGCAGCGTCGAAGGCACGGCGACTGGGTTCGAAGTCCTTTTGCCGGACGAATTGGCATGCCTCTCGAGCACCATGATCGCGGTCCATTCCGCTGTCTTCCCATTCCACGGAAAGAGGCCCGGTGTAGCCGACTTCATTCAGGGCCCTGATGATCTCCTCGAAATTCACACTTCCCCGCCCTGGTGAGCGGAAGTCCCAAGCCCGACGCGGATCGCCAAAATTCACGTGGCTTCCCAGCAGCCCGGCTCGACCATCGAGCTTCACAATTGTGTCTTTCACATGCATGTGGAAGATTCGGTCGCGAAATCGCCGGATGAATTGGGCAGGATCCACCCCTTGCCAGATAAGGTGACTTGGGTCGAAGTTGAAGCCGAACTGCGGATGGTAATCGATCGCTTCCAGCGCACGCTCGGCGGAGTACAGATCGAACGCGATTTCGGTAGGATGCACCTCCAAAGCGAATTTTACGCCGCACTCTCCGAAGACATCCAAAATCGGTTTGAACCGCTCGGCGAAGAGCTTATATCCGTCATCGATCATACTCTGCGGCACCGGTGGGAAAGAATAAAGGAGGTGCCAAATACTTGAGCCGGTAAACCCATTCACGATTTTCACACCAAATCGGGCAGCAGCCCGCGCGGTATTCTTCAATTCCTCCACAGCCCGAGCATTGACCCCGGCCGGATCCCCATCCCCCCACACGTAAGCAGGCAAAATAGAACGGTGCCGCTCATCAATTCGGTCAAGCACCGCCTGGCCCACCAAATGGTTGCTGATGGCAAAGCACTTTAGGTTATAACGCTCCAAAAGCTCGCGTTTACGGGCGCAATACTCGCTGTCCGCCAAGGCCTTATCGACCTCGAAGTGATCCCCCCAACACGCCAGCTCCAAGCCGTCGTAGCCGTAGCTGCTGAATTTCTGAGCCAACTGTTCCAAAGGAAGGTCTGCCCATTGGCCAGTGAACATTGTTACAGGTCGGGCCATCTCAAATCCTCCATTGCATGGTGAGCCTTGAAACGCTGAAACCCGTTACGTGCGCTAGCGATCGCCAAAATCTCCGTTTCGATTTAAATCAAATCCATCTCGATTTCAATCAAGACCGATTCTCACGCAAGCACGCCGCAAATTCCGCAAAGCCGAGCCCCGATTCAATCAGACTCCCGATTCGTAACTCGGGCGCAAAGCCACCTCAAAAGATCCTGACCAAGTTTATTTCTGCCTCGATGGCAAGGCATTGGGGGTTTTTCACAGCTCCTTACCGCTCAAACCTCCTCGAGAAAATTTCCCAATTCAGATCAGCTTTAAGAAACCCCTACTAAAAACCTTCAATAAAGCACTCTTTACGACGCTGGCTACAGCTCGACGGGTTTATCATTGTGACAAATCTTTGACAGCTTGCAAGCACCCGCAGGCTTCTGCAACAAGCTCCACGGCGATCATGGGCCGGGTCAATCCCCGCTAACTGCCGGGGTAGCTCTTCCCGATTGGCCACCGCCTGTGCGATTGCGGAGCAGCATGCGGCTCCATCGAGGCCTCCCCAAAATCCGGGGAACAAATCCCCCTCGGAACCACAGCCTTATCCGGGTGTCACAAAGGTCGGAATTTGCGTTACCCCAAATCGTGGTATTCCGTCACATGGCGAAAGACTGCCGGCGTCACCATCCCCCGTCGGCGGGGATCCAAATTCTAGGCAACCTGGCCAGCGCTGTGTTACACTGCAATCGGAGCCCCATGCCAGGAAAAATGGGAGTTTTTGAAGAGGTTTTCCAATTAGGGGGTTCGCAATGAATATAGAGCCTCTAAGGACGATTGCCTTCCGCCCGCGGAAGGGATTGATCCTCACGTGCCGGAAATCGCTGAACTCCTCCACGAAATTTGGAACCGCTTGGCGAAAATCCGCATGCAGCCGGCCGATAGCCGCGGTGGCAGATTCCCAAACTCCGACTCTAAATCGAACCGCATCGCAAGGATCTATCCCCAAGCAAGGTTTTCCCGCAGGGGGGGCCAAATTGAGAATGGCAATTTTCGGTGCTTCATCCTCGTCAACCTCGGACTTAGCTTCATACCCGCACGGGGTAGACCTTCGATCATATCGGAAGATAAACCCCCAGTTATGTCGGGGGATCAACCTGCGTTTATCTTACGAACCGGGTTTGCGGCAAAATCTCCCCGGATCCACTCTTCCTACTTTGTCCCGCACTTTCTCGCGCATCGTCGGCATTTTCCTAAGAGTTAGCGTGGCGGTCACGGTCTGTTGGAGTCCCGGCATAAGCCGCGCAATGGATCAGCTTAGCCTCCCTGGTGTAAGCAAAGGCCCAGGTCGCACGGAACTTGAGCTTCTGATCGGACCCCGGGCCCCCATTACCGCCGGTCAGGATTGGGCCCGAGCGTTGACCTCATTGGGCGTGCCGAGCGTTCGCGTGTCCAGCAGCCAGTTGGCCGAAGAGCCGAGGATCGAGGTCACCGGCCCCCAGAACGCCCCCATCTACCGTGTCATTGGCCTGATCCTCCCCAACGGCGACATCCTTGTCCCGGGGAAGCGATTTTCACTTCGGCAAGCCAAGCAGTTCGCTCAGTGGCTTGACGAATTGGCACGACTCGGTCCCGAGGAAACCCGGCCCCAACTGGGGAAATTCCGACTCACCGGAGAACAACTCCTTAAGCTGCACGAATCCCTCTCACTGCCGGTGGGATTTTCCACGAAAGGAGTTCCACGGGCGGATGTAATCCGGCGCATCCTGCCTCAGCTTGGTTACCCGGTCGATTGCTCGCAAGAATTGCTCGCTCCACTACCGGCCGAGGACACCATCGCCGAGGAGCTCATCGATTTGTCGCTCGGCACGGCGTTCGCCTACATTTTGCGTCCCGCGGGTCTTGCGCTGGTGCCGACGCCCGATGAACGCGGTGGGATTCGGTTAAACGTCGTAGCATCACGACCGGGCTTGGAAATTTGGCCCGTCGGTTGGCCCTCGGAGAAACCGCCCACGCAGCTTTTGCCGGAAATGTACCGATTCTTGGAAGTGAATATCCAAGGAGCTTCGGTTTCCCGATTGATCGAGGCGATTGTTGAAAGAACGAAGGTACCGGCACTATGGGATTACAGCGCCTTGGCCCGACATGGGATCGACCCGGCAAAAACAGCCGTCCGCTTTCCCCCGAAAACCAGCACCTATGCCGTCATTTTGCGGCACTGTCTGTTTCAGGCAGGCTTAAAATACGAAATTCGCGTGGACGAGGCCGACAAGCCTTTTCTTTGGATCACGACTACAAAGCCGCTTGAATAAGGCCGAGTAACTTGGGGAGCACCGAGGTGGCCCCATTGGCGGAAAACATCATGGAATGGTTTCCAAAAAACCCTTGAGCCCACCGGGACAACTGATGAATAACCGCGGTAGCCCTCATTCAATTAGAAAAATCCCTGCGCGCACCGGCATGATGCGCTCGGGAGAAATTTGATGCTGAGTACGAGCAAAAAATCCC
>OGCI01000358.1_pt1 | contig 55951 bp, 52 predicted proteins | sample 1570021 | NCBI WGS metagenome assembly OGCI01 (sample SAMN06264664, study PRJEB24512) | hot springs metagenome | isolation source: Hot spring water | place: South Africa: Tshipise | collected 2015-06-21
GTTTTCAGCTCGCTTAAAAGTCCTGGAGGAATAAAAATTTTTTCTCAAATTCAACTGTTGGGATTGTAAATACCGGGGGTCACCAACTTAATCCAAAAGGTGCGTCAATAATTGCTTCAAATAATGAACATATTAACAAATATATGTATTCTTTTCTATCCGAATAATACTGCCAGCATTGCTCACGACGAAAGAGTGAGGAGCGCGGAGGTCAATTCCTTGGGCTCGATATGTGGTTGAGGTTTGTTTCTGCATCCAAGTGGGAGTTGCGGGGACGTCTTCAAACTTAGATTCGTTATCATCCTCAAATGGTTCTATTACTTATTATTGGTATATGACAATCATTACAGGCTCATGTTCAGCACCTGGTGTAGTATTTTCTGCATGAACAAGCCATAAACGGGAGGTTAAGGTCTTTGGTTGGAAGGACGGCGGTTTTTACAACGACAGTAGTTATTATTTGCTCGTTGTGCCTCTTTGCCCCATGCTGCGCGCCGAAAGCCCTCGAGGCATATCCTCCCGGGGGGTCAGCAGGACGGGTGGATTTGTTGGTCATCACTTGCGGTTCCCTCCTTTCCGAGGTCGAGAGGCTTGCGCGGGTCAAGGAGAAGAACGGGCTTCGGACCGCCGTTGTTAACGTCGATGGAATCGATTCACATTACGCGGGGAGGGACCTGCCCGAGAAGATGAGGGCATGCGCGATAGATTATAGAAAGAGAAAGGGGATGGACGCTCTCTTGCTTGTTGGAAGCGCGAATCTTGTCCCGACAAGGTATGTTTATTGCCCGTACAAAAAGGACATGACCCCCGAGGAAATAAAGGAGAGCAGAGAGAGCAGGGATTATCTCAAGTACGAGAGATACTATGTTCCCACAGACCTATACTTCGCCAACCACAGGGACGATTGGGACATAAACCGCAACGGCGTTTACGGGGAGCCGAAAGGTCTGCCTGGCGTGCGCCTGGACGAAGGCGGTTTCTCATCCCAGATTTGAGTGGGAGGATCCCCGCGAAGAACGCTCAAGACCTCGCGAGGGTTGTTGACAAGATTTCGAGGTATGAGCCCCTCTCATCAAGGTCCGCGCTTTTCATAGACGCGGTGAAGGACGCGGTCCCTGTCTTTAACAGTGCCCGTTTCCTGAAGCATATTTCCTTAGGACTTCAAAGGAAGTGGAAGGTCCACGAAGTCCGAGAGGGGAGGGATGAATGTAAGCCGGCTACCATAGTAGAGAAATTGAACGGGGGAGGGTACAGCCTCGTCGTGGGAATGACGCACGGAATTCTCTTCGGTATTGTCATTGATTCGGTGAAGAGAATGCGCGTCGTTGACAGGCATCTTGAGGAGATCAAGCATGAGGAGAACATAATTCTGATGTGCGAGGAGATAGAGAAAGCTGGATGGTACGAAGAGAGCCTCAAGCCCGCAATCCTCGATACTCGAGACGTCAGGAATTTGAAAAACGGCGTGCCTTTTTTCTTTTTCGGGTTCGGCTGCTACATCGCCGCGTTGGATTACCGAAGCGGTTACTCGATTGTAGAGCAATTCGTGATGCAGAAAAGAGGGGCGATTGCGGCTTGCGGGCTTTCGAGGGATATCTCCGAGGTTACACGTGATGATTACCATGCGGCGCTCGAAAGAAAAGGTGGACTCCACTTCGAGATAGGAGAGTCCGTAATTCTGAACCTGTGCAACCATAGGATGAGTTTCGGCGAGGCGCTTGCGCGCGCAATAGAGGAATATTCGTTGAGCCACCCAGAACTTATAAAAGACCTGGACCAGAAAAGAGTGCTCTTCGGTTTGACACTCATTGGGGATCCAACGCTTCGGCTGATGCGGTGAAGGAGGATGAATCTAATATAAAAAAGGCCAAAGACACATGCTTTATCGCCCTAAGTTATTCAGATGTGTTCTTGCTCGGGTATCTTGACCGGGGTTAAGAAAAACAAGACGAATGCCGAATTCTGATCATGGATACAAACTTTTGACATTTTGTCTTGATTATGGTTTGCCGGTGTGCTATAAGATACATAGGGCGGTCCGGTGCCCCACATTTGGACCATCCAAACATCCCCAAGAGTTGCCGCATTCGGTCTAAGATGAGCCGGGCCGCCTCCCCTCATTTTTAGGCTATTTTCATTCGAAATCGGCGACTCGAAGGGTCACATTTTCTCAGGGTGAATGTTGGGTTCTCGCGCGTTAAACGCTGCCTATCGAAACCCCGCGTTTACTTTTGCGGCAAAAGTTCAGCTGTTCACGGAGGTTTCAATCATGTGACAACTGAATTCGTATGCATGTGTCACCTTTTGGGCAGAGAAAAGCAGGCGCTAAGACGAATGGGGGTTTGCCCTAAACATTTTGTCTCTAACCCTTTCCGCTTCCGCCCTGCTTGGCGAATGGTTGCAACCTCACAACCTATGTCAGAAGCATGATGAAGGGTGTTATCATTTCGTAGGCAATGGTATTTGACGTTAGGAATGCCGCCAAGATCGTATTTCACGGCGCTCTTTTAAGTGTTTGTTTTTCGGTTGTGGTAACAATGGGTTGACGGGAGGAGGCGCTATGTATTTCTTCGCTTACGGAACACTCGCAAGCGGCGGGCTGATGGCGGAAAAATGCCCGAAGGCGAAGTTCATCTCAAGGGCGGTCTTGAAGGGATACCGCCAGACGGCTTTGAATGTCGTGCCGGATGAGGGTTCCTCTGTTGATGGCGTTCTCTGGGAGATAGACGAGGAGTGCATAAAAGTCTTAGATGAATATGAGAACTGCCCTTATTGGTACAAGAGAAAGGAGATGGAAGTATTCTCAGAGAAAACCGGGGACATGAAAGCGGTTGTTTACTACCGTCCTTGAGGGTCTTCCCAATAAAGAATAGGCATCAGCACTGGAGGTGTCAGATGGGCGCAACAGAGTTCGTTTCGATAGTTGAGTGCCTGGATGAAGCGGAAAGAGAGGAGAGGATAAGAGACCTTGTCTCGAAAATGAGCCTATGGGAGAAGCTTCATGAGATGACGGGGAACTTCGGACCCATAAGGCTATTTCTAACTGTGGTTCGCTATGGACTCATTCCATCAGAATCCGGAGGAAACAGACGACGGGGTATCCCGAAACTCATATTCACGGACGGTCCGAGGGGCATAATGCTCAACCGCTCCACCTGCTTTCCCGCCGCCATTGCGAGGGGAGCCTCATGGGATTTGGATCTTGCCGAACGCATAGGGGATGTGTTGGGAGCGGAGGCAAGGTCTCAAGGTGCGAACTTCTACGGCGGGGTTTGCATAAATCTTCTCCGACATCCCGGATGGGGGAGAGCCCAGGAGACATTCGGCGAGGAACCTTACCTTCTGGGGATGATGGGCGCAGCAGAAATAAAGGGATTGAAGCGGCATGTCATGGCGTGCGCGAAGCACTACGCGTGCAATTCGATAGAGGAAGCGCGCTTCTATGTTGATGTGCGCATTGATGAGCGCACTCTTCGTGAGGTTTATCTTCCTCATTTCAAGAAGTGCGTGGATGCGGGTGCCGCAAGCATTATGAGCGCATACAACAGGGTTAACGGGGACTATTGCGGGGAAAACGTACACCTTCTACGGGAGATACTCAAAACAGATTGGGGGTTTGATGGATTCGTGATGTCCGACTTCTTCTGGGGTGTCTATGACGGCGTTAAGGGCGCGAAAGCCGGGCTTGATATGGAGATGCCCTCTGCGAGAAAGTTCGGGATCAGGCTGTATCGCGCGGTCAAGAAAGGTCTCGTGGACGAGGCGCTCATAGATGAGGCGGTGGTCAGAATACTTCGCAAGAAGGCAGAGTATGCCGCGGTTGGTGAACCGGAGCGTTACGGAAAAGGGCAGGTGGCATGCCAAGCTCACAGAGAACTTGCCCTTGAGGCGGCAAGGAAGGGGATTGTCCTTCTCAAAAACGATGGCGGCGCTTTGCCCTTTGCCCGCGAGGGTTTGAGGAGAATCGCGGTTTTCGGAAGGCTTGCTCGCAGGAAGAACATCGGGGATATGGGGAGCAGCAGGGTGAGGCCTCCTTACGTGGTGACGCCGCTTGAGGGGATAAGGAAGAAAGCCGCGGGAGTCGAGGTTGTCTTTGATCCAGGGAAGAATCTTGGTCGGGTCGCGGAGTTAGCAGCGCACGCGGACGCGGTAGTGGTTGTGGCGGGTCTTACCTGGAGGGATGAGGGGGAGTACGTAGGTATCGGTCCCGTGGGTATAGGTTGTGACAGAGAGAACCTTGACCTTTCTCCCGCTCAGGAGGCTTTGATACTGGCGGCGGCGGAGAAGGCGAAAAAGTGCGTAGTTGTGCTCGAGGGCGGCTCGGCGATCACGATGGAAAAATGGAAAGACAAAGTTGACGCGATTCTCATGGCCTGGTATCCGGGGATGGAAGGGGGGACCGCCATTGCGGAAGTTCTTTTCGGGGAGGTTAACCCGAGCGGAAAGCTTCCGGTGACATTTCCAAAATCAACTGATGACTTGCCTTTCTTCGACAGGAAAGCAAAGAGGATTGAATATGGTTACTTCCACGGGTACAGGCTTTTTGACAAAGAGGGGAGAAAGCCCGCGTTTCCCTTCGGGTTTGGTTTGAGTTACACGCAGTTTTCATACGAGAACCTCTCGATTGAGAAGGCATCTTCAGGTAATGAGGGCGTCGAGATATCCTGCGATGTGGGAAACATCGGAGGGCGCGAGGGGGCGGAAGTTGTTCAACTGTATGTGGGATATGAGAACTCTTCTATTGAAAGGCCCGTGAAAGAGCTAAAGGGTTTTTCGCGGGTTGACTTAAAACCGGGTGAGAAAAAGAGGGTCTCGTTTGTCGTCAGGCCTGATGACCTCGCATACTACGATGCGGAATCCGCATCCTGGCGGGTCGAGGATATCGAGTACAATGGGTACGTCGGTTCATCATCCGCAAAGGAGGACATCAAACTCGCTGGAAGCTTCAAGTTAGGCGCGTGAGGGCAGAAAAGGGCATTGGGTGGGGCGAAAGATTGGGTGGAGAGTGTAGGGCTGGTCGGCTTTCCCGGTAGGATGGTATTGAGTGCGGGCTATCAAGACGATGATTCCTCTCCGATGCCGCGGACCAACTCGAGAAAGAAAAGCCAGTTCTCATGGGGAACGCTCGGATGAACCGCATGGTCAATTGCCGGTATGTAGCCCCTTTTTTCGAGCATCTCAGGCAAGATTCTTCTTACTTCGGTTTCGATTTTCTCCTTTGGCTCCTCGAGCAGACGCTTGTCTATCCCTCCCCAGATGACGAACTCGTTTGGGTATTCCCCTCTGACTTTCAGAATGTCCATCCCCGCCTGCACCTCGAAGGGATAGAGCATGTTTATACCCGCTTTGACGAAAAGCGTCAGAAGAAGCGTTACATCGCCGTCGGAGTCAACACCGGCTGCCGGAATGCCTATTTCATTTTTGCAGAATCCAATGAGTTCCGAGTAGAAAGGGAGCATGAATTTCTCGAACGTGCGCGGACTAATCATCGGACCGTTTCGGTAGCACATGTCCTCCCACAGGCTCACAAGTTCAGGGCGGCGCTTCTCGGATATTTTCTTCAAGACTCCCTTCCAGAGATAGACCCAGTGGCGCGATATATCAAGGATTAGTTCGGGGTTTGTTTTGTACGAGATGAAAAGTCTCTCAAGCCCGAGCAGGTGCCTCAGCGTGCCGAACAGTCCTGTTATATAGACGCAGAGAGGCCAGTCGTCTGAAACATCAATCGCGAGAAATAGGTCGAGCAGCGCAAGCCTGTCCGGGGTCTCAGGGTCAAGCCTCCCTTTGAGCGTCTTCCAGTCTCCCTTATCTTTGACCGGCGCCTCGAGGAACTTCGGGATGGTGCTCGAACCGTCCTTTGGAACCATCACCACGCTCCCGGAAATATCTCTCTTGATGAGCATTTCGCCTTTTTCACCAAGCACTTCCTCATCGAAGGGAGGGTCGAACCCTGGATGGAGGTGGCCCCCGATTACAAGCGGTATCTGGAAATCGAACCCAAAGTGGATGTAAGCGCTCAGCTCGTCGTTTATCTCCTCGGGGAGCCCTTCAGCGTGCCACCTTGACAAGGTCTCGTTCCAGAAACCGAGCGTCTCGGTTCGCACGGGGCGGTCGGTTGGTTCAAACGCTATAGTCTTCAAGAAGCGCTCCTTTGCGGTCATCTCGCCCACGCTTTGCTCCCTCCTCTTTGTTTGTGTTTTTACGAGTTCAGCTCGTTGGCTGACCGTTTGTCCTGACCGCGCCTCTCACTCTCCGCTCTTCCGGCGCATTGGGCATTTTCCAGAATCCGCAGTTCGGCAGTTTTTGGTGCTCTCCGCTCTTTTCGCGCATGGGGCATTTATTATTTCACTCATTCGCGGGTCTGTGAGCCGGTCTTTTGTTTCCCCCTTCCCCCCGAGAGAGCCGGTCGCGGGTCGTTCTTCGGGCGGGTTCACGCGCGCTTGAGCCCGCCGCGTTCGCGGGGCTTCTGGGGTTGACGTTTGCTTCTTAGCGGGTGTTCTCTCTTGTAAGGAACGATTGAACGATCAATGGCGCCGAAAGAGTGATCAGAGGAGTTTCTCTATCCTTTCCTCGTCAAAGGGCTTCCCCTCCTTCTTGAGCATTATCGCCTCTTTCAAGTGTTCGTGCCTCTCGCGTGTCATTGGAAGAAGGATAGAGAGAGTGATGCTAAGGGTGAGGAAGAGCGCCGGACCCCATGCGAAAAGTAGTTTGATGCCGGTGAGGGTTGCTGGCGCCTGTTTGGCGTCCGCCACGTATCCGATCCATGAGAGTATTAGGCCCACGAGCCAGAGCATCACCGCGACAGCAGCCTTCTGTATGACGCCTGTTATTCCGAAGTAGAGTCCCTCGCGTCTCTGTCCCGTCTTGAACTCGTCTACCTCTACCGCGTCGGGAATCATTGACCATGCGATGAAGGGTATGACCGTGACGCCTCCCGCGGCGAGAACTATTATCACGTAGAGGAAGACGTCCATACCGGGCTTGAGGAAGAGAACGCAGATTGCCTGAGTGAGAGCCCACATGGACGTGAAAAGTATGTAGGAGGCGCGTTTTCCTATTCTGTTCGTGACGAGGGCGATTATTGGTACCCACAGGAGAGTGGTGGCGAAGAGCGCGAGGAGGACGAGCGATGACTTTTCCTCCGTCATCCTCATGTTGTATTTGGTGAAATACACGAGCACCGCTGCCGCGACGTTCAGCGCGCACGCTCCGAAGGCGTAGGCGCCCAGCGTGTAGAGGAACGGCTTGTTCTTGAATGCGGATTGGAAGACGTCCCTGAAGCGGATGCTCACCTCACCGGGGTATAATTCATGACCGCGCGTGAATCTCCATGTCAGAAGAAGGGGGAGGATCCCGAACGCGCCGTAGATGGCGGCGGTCGCGGACCAGCCGGCTCTCGTGTTTCCCACCATCGACCCGAAACTCTTCGCAAGGATCAGGGTGCACGCCGCGGCGATTATGGTGAAGGCCTGGCTCCAACCGACCCTGACTATGGCGAGAGAGCCGCGTTCGTCATAATTGTCTGTCATCTCGGCGGCAAGCGCCGTGTAAGGAACCCCTATGAGCGTCATGCAGGTGAAGAAGAGCGTCACCGCGAAGATGAAGTAGGCGGTGTTGGCTGCGCCCTTCAAGCGGAAGTCGGTGAATATGAGCCAGACGGAGAGCGCAAAGGGAAGTGCCGTGAAAGCGATGAAGGGTCTTCTCCTGCCGTAATGGGATTTGACCCTGTCCGACCAGATGCCGACTGCCGGGTCGGTCACCGCGTCCCAGATCGTGGCTATCATCATGATGAGGCCCGCTGTCGAAGCGGGCATGTGCACTATGTCGGTGAGGAAGTAAAGGTAGAAGACGTAGAACGCGCTCCAGGCGAGGGTTGTTGCTCCTTCCGCTCCCCCGTAGGCGAAATTGACACTAAAAGGGAGCTTGCCCGTGTCTTTCGCTTTCGAGCTTTCTTGAGCCAATTGCGCCTCTTGAGTGCCGATTATTGCGCCGAAAAAAACCGAAAAACTCTTGAAAGCGGACATACTCTTTTTTGCACTGGCTATTCTTTCACGAATGCGCTTACAAGGGAAGACATGGCTTTTTAGAGGGGCATTGATAGCAATTGATGTTGCAAAAATTCAAAAATGGTGCCTGGCACCATTTTGGAATTTAGTCGACGTCAAGTGGCGAGCCGCAGCTTCTGCACCTTTTTGCCCCGCGGAAAAGGGCGTATCCGCATTCCGGGCAGTGGTAGCGCTCAATCTCGGAAGCTATCCATTTTTCCGTTCCGAGCTCTCTCCAGGCAGGCACCGCGCGCAAAATGACTTTCTTTCCCACGGGAAGGGGGAAATTCTCGATGTGTTCGCAGGGGAACCCATCGCACTGGTGGCATCCTTCGAAACCTTTGGAAAGTGCGCAGTCACGAATCGGGCAGTTGGAGCAGTAGAAGAAGAGATTTTCAGAAAGACAACCCTCACATTTAATCTCGTAAGGGGACACGCCGTATACCTGTGTAAGACGCTCCTTGAACTTCTGGTTGTTGTCCCGGTGCGCTATTAAGACAGCGCAAACCCCGCAATAAAGCCCGCATGGGGCGATAAGTTTTTTGTCAAACGGGTCCATTCATCCTCCCCTATGGAGAAAAAGACGCGCTTTCCGGCGTTTTTCCTTATTCGATAAGAGATTAAACCACATGAAATCTTTTCTTGCTATTTATCAAATTCCGATTCCTCAACTTTGGAGCAGTCTAACCTGGGATGTTTGCCGGTAGTCGGTGAGAATGAGAACCAATCGTCGTGCGGGATGCTGTTTTCCTTCCATTTCAATCTCGTAATCTCAAGCGGGATGAACTTACGGGTGAAGCTTATTTGATGATAGATAAGGCTTTAAGGGTAAATTTTGCACATAGATTTCCTTTATGAGCTTTCAATCGAAAAGCTCAACCGCGGCTCTAACGGTCACGCACAAGATCACGACGCGGTGCTTCAAGACTTGATCAACCCTGGGTTATCGTGGGATAGCCCGGCTTTTCGGGGACTGGTTCCCCTTCTTCCATGTAGAGTTCGACGCGCTCAATGATGTCTTCGGGCAAGGGCTCAACGCTTTCGAAACCGGCTGACAGTTTTTCAGGGAGAGCATCGGCAATTATTCGTTCCTTTTCTTCAGGCAGAAACGCTTTCAGAGCGCCCACTACCGCGCGGACGACTCTATCCGCTTCGCTGAGGCTTTCAAGCCCGAGATCTTCTTTGATCGCCTTGAGAAAATCTTCAAGCCTCATCCCGCACCTCCTTTTGTTTATTTTTTATTTTCTTTAAGGGAAAGCAAAGAGTGCGTCCCGCTTGCTTTGCCACAGCGGAAAAGCGCAAGCGTTTGATTATGAGCTGATTGGCAGCGCCCCACATGGCTGTTACCCACTTGGCTGTTAGTCTTCGACTGGCACCTTGACTCGATGGCGGAAGAGTGAGAGTGTCTGATCACGAACACCAAGCTGAGATCCGCTTCCTTTTCCTGTCTTGTTTCAATCGGAACTGCGCCAGGTGACGCACCTTCCCTTATTTTTCTATCTGTTAATTAAGTTCTACTACTAATTGTTTCCCTCATCTCCTTTTTCTCCACGAAAAATTCAAAAAACGCTCAACTTTCTTTTTCCGTCTGAAACTCATGTCTGAAACCCGCGCCTTTAACACCCCTTTTCCTTGCGAACAGGTTTCTAAAAGAAAATCTCCTGAACGAAAATCCAGAACTAAGAACGTTTCGTGGTGGCGGTATGAGTGGGCATGGCAGCTGCGGCGCGAAGGGAATCCCGATATTTGTCAGATCGCGTCCGCTTCAATTCCTTATTCTAAGAGCGCGTGGTAGCCGGAGAGTGGATTGTGAGTGGGCCTTCGGACCAAGGCTTTCGGGATAGGAAATAATCAGAAGGCAGACATAATCAGGAGGCAGACGTGCTTACCTTGAACAGCAAGACAGCGATTGCGTAAAAGGCGAGGCCGAACCCAGCCACAGCGGCAAAATCGAGCCATAAGGGATAGTGGTGGCTAAGCCCAAGGCTGGACTTTAAAAGGTCGTTTGCGAAAGTGAGAGGGGAGGCGGAGGAGAGCGCTCTTGCCCATAATGGCATCTCGTTTAGGGGGATGAAAATACCGCTGATGAAAAGCAGCGGAAGACGGATGAAGTTCAGCACGGTCATAACGTTGCCCGGAACTTCTGTGGGAACTGTCGCGACAAGGGTTCCGAGGCTTGAGAAACACATTGCGCTTACGAGTACGGTAAAAACGAGCGTGGTTACAGATGTAATGCGGGTCGCGAATGCGACTAAGCCAACGATGAGTGGCAGAATCGCGAGAAGCGAGCCGAAAACAAATCCGGCGATGGTTTTACCGAAAACGACCCAAGAAAAGCTCAGGGGAGCGCAAAGGTATCGGGCAAAAGTTTTTGTCATGCGCTCAAAAGGCATGCCCGCGGGAGCGATGTTGGAAGAGGTGAAAAACAGGCTGATTCCCACAAGGCCGGGGATGCTTGAGGCGATTGGTCCGCGCTTTCCGATATAGAACGAAATAAAGAGGAAAAACGGGAAAACGACGCCAAAAAGAATTACCGGAGGCTTGAGGCAGTATATCCTTAGGTCCTTAACGGCTATCGCGATTGCCCGTCTGAATTCTTTCCTTAGTTTTTCCATGGAACTATTTTTATCGCTCATCCATCGCGGCTGACATCCATTGCCGATAACGATTTTGGTTTTATGCCGGTAAGCTCGATGAATACATCCTCGAAACTGGGCCCAGGTGTGTTGAAGTGAGTTATCACGCATCCGGTCTTTCTCGAATACTCCAAAATCTCTTCCATCAACCTGTGGGGATCGTCGGTTGTTAGGATAAGCTTGTCCCCCCGTTTTGACGCTTTTGATGCGGAAGGAAGATATTCGAGAATTTCTGCCTCTTTGGCGGGTGGAACGTCGAACTCAACCTCAACCGATTGAACTCTTTTGGCTGCTTTTCTCAAATTTTCGGGTGTGTCAATCGCTATTATCTCGCCCTTATTTATTATCGCGACACGGTGGCAAATAATGCTTGCCTCGTTTATGTTGTGAGTTGTGAGAAAGATGGTCACGCCCCTGGAGTTCAGTTCCTTTATTATTTCCCGTATTGTGAAAACGGTCGCGATATCGACTCCTGTTGTGGGCTCATCGAGGAACAGCACTTGAGGCTGGTGAATCAGCGCCATCGCAATGGCGAGTTTCCTCTTCATGCCCTGGGAAATTTTCCGGGCTTTTGCGTATTTTTTGTCTCTGAGAAAGAAAATGTCGAGAAGGTAATCGACCCTTTCCCTGGCGATTTTTCTCGGCACGCTGTAAAGCACCGCTGAAAACATGAGGTTATTGTAGGCGGAGTATTCCGGATAAACGTTAGAAACCTCGTGCACGACCCCTATGCGTTCTTTCGCCTGATACGAGTCCTTGGTCACGTCATGTCCGAGTATGGTAGCGCTGCCGCCGTTCGGGCGCAATATCCCCGTTAGTATATTTACGGTTGTTGTCTTACCGGCTCCGTTGGGACCGAGAAAACCGAAGATCTCGCCGCTTTGAACCTCGAAGGAAATCCCCTTTAGAGCCTCGAGCGTGCCGTATTTCTTTGAAAGATTGTTCACGGTTATGGCTGCGCTCATTTGATTCCGGTTGTTGCGAAATTCTGGAGATTGTAAAGCGTTTTTGTTAACAATACACCTATAATTGGCGTCATTCAAAGATTTAAGGTTATATACCTCGCGTGTTCCCCTATCTCCCCAGGCGCGTTCGGGAGTCAAAATACGGGTGAGGGCCCAAATGTATCAGAGGCTATCTTCCAGGCGCGCTATCGATTCTTGTAAGCAATCACTTATCGATTTCGCCCAAACTTTCTATCCTCCGCGTGTTCGGGATTCTTAACTCATTGGAGCGACCACACTTGCTTTCATGCCTATCCTCAAAGCGCGTTCGTGATGCTGGCGTATCCAGGATGTCCCGTACGAGGTCAGCCCCATCTTTATGGCGCGTTCGGGATTCTGACGACTACCCCACATTTCCGGGGGTGCGCAATCCTGTTACCCAGGCGCGTTCGGAGATTTGTTTTGGAAGACGAAGTAATTTCGATCTACTAAGCTACAGACGCTTTGAGGGGGTCATTTGCGGTTGCTCGTTTATTCCTATTTGTTTTTACCTATACGAGCGGGCTTTTTCGCGTTATGAGTGTGGACTCTCCGAACTTTTTCGAAGAGGCTATAGCTTCAAGCCGAAGAGACCTAAATCTCTCTGTTTAAGGTCTTCGCCGGTTGACATCTCAAGGACTCCGGGATTTGACTTCATGCTTTGGGGCTGGTTTCTCAATACAAAATATCCTCGAGTTTATCTCAGGATGAAAACCTTCGCGATACTGGTGGCAACCAGGGGGAACCATGTTATTTGCGCTGAAGTTTCTACAGGAGTAAGATTGCCGCGTGTAAAATTTAAGGAGAACCCCGGAAATTGATTTCTTGGGATTCGCGGCGGACACAGTCGGCGACTTCCGGGTGACGCGGCTCATTTGAGGCGAGAGTGAAATGGAAGAAGAGGCAAAATTTGGGCTTTATCCCTACCGGTGGGTCGTACTTGCCTCATTCATGTTTGTGGCCGCGCTAACTCAACTGATGTGGCTCAACTATGCTCCCATCACTTCGCAGACGCAGCGCCTGATGGGCAACATCAGCGAGTTTAAAGTCGTATTGCTCGCTACGATGTTCCCGCTTTTATACATACCGGTTTCAATCCCTGCGGGTCTTATTATAGATCGCAAGGGTTTCAGGTACGCTGTTCTGCTCGGGGCCGGCCTGACCGCGGGATTCTCTTTCCTTAGACTTTTTGCCGACAATTATGCTCTTGTTCTTATAGGCATGATTGGGATATCAGTCGGACAGCCGCTCGTTCTAAACAGTATAACTAAACTTGTCTCGGCCTGGTTTCCGACGGAGGAATCGGCTCTCGCTACCGGTCTTGCAACCCTCTCGCTTTTTCTGGGAATGATAGTGGCCCTCGCTCTAACGCCCCCGCTGCTCAAGAGTTTTGGCGAAAACAATCTCGGTTCCTTAAAGATGATTGTCCTCATTTACAGTATTGCGGCTCTGGCTGGCTTTCTACTTTTCGCGCTCTTGGGAAAAGCACGCCCACCGCTGCCACCGAAGCGCACCGAGGAGGAGGTCTTGGGTGAAGAAGCGGCAATTGACCTGAAAGGTCTTCGCGCAATCTCGCGGCTCCACAATTTCCGGTTGCTCTGCGTAATCATATTTATAGGGAATGGCGCGTTCGTGGGGATACTTCAGCTGATAGAAAAAATAATGAAACCAAAAGGGATAACCACTGTGACCGCGGGAAATATCGGCGCGGCAATGGTTGTCGCGGGAGTTTTCGGCTGCATTGTTATTCCAACAATTTCCGACAGACTTATGCGCCGAAAACCCTTTGTTATCCTCGCGGCTTTCGTCGCGATACCCACTCTGTTTCTGATTGCCGCCCTCGAAGGGGTTGTTCAGATGTTCGTGATAGGTTGCGTGACAGGTTTTTTCCTGTTCAGCGCATTTCCGATAGTTCTGACTTACGCTGAGTAAACGACCGGCAAGGCACTCACCGGTACCGCGACATCCATGCTTCTGCTGCTCGGAAACGCGGGTGGGGTGGTGCTCACGATGCTGATGGAGGCGATAAAGGGCGCGACGGGCGGCAAGGAGCAACCTTTTTTCTGGGCTATAATGCTTTTAGTCTAGCTTTTCGTGGTTGCGCTCATCCTTTCGTTTTTCTTGAAGGAGACCCCTGTTCATGAGAACCGTGAGGCTGAACATTAATTCATAGAACGGTTGTACAGGGGATTATCCTTTCAATCCATCGGCTATCTTGCACTGGGTGAGGCTGAGTGGTAATTCATAGTAATTCATAAAACCGTTTCATAGAACGGTTGCACAGGATTTCGCAGCCGAATTGCTTGCCCCCTCATTACCCGGTTAGAAAATAGAGTGCGCTTCTCATAGGCTCTTTATTCTCAAAGACTCTTTAATCAGAGAAGCATTCCCGATAATCTCTGATTCACGATAACCTCTGGCCAAGCAATAATCAAAACGTCAACATCAATAATAAACTTTAAGTTAAGGTTTATTGTTTATCTATGAGATATAAATATAGCCTTATTACAGCATCTCTGTGGCTTCAAGAACCCCTGAGAGGTATCCTCAACTAAATTTTCCTTACCGGCAGCTCTTGTTTTCAAAGACATTGGGTTTGATCAATGAACACTTGGCGGTGGAAGCCGCCGTTGAGTCGCAATGAGTTTTCGAAAGATGAATCGATTCCCGAGAAAGAGATAACGTTTTCCTCATAGCGGACGCATGAGAAAGGCTTATGTCGAAATCAGCGCTTCCCCGCTCCGGATCAAGAAAGAATTTAAAAAAGAACGGGCAATCGCCAGGTTCAGATAAGTTTGCCGGCTTTAAGACCGTGAGGGATCCAAACCGGTTTTGGTTCAAGACATGTTGATGAGAAAATTAAGGAAAAACGGCATATAAAAACGGTATATATAAGACGGCACAGCTCCAAACCGGTTTTCGGTCAAGAAAATCAAGACATGTTAATGAACCTGAAAATGTTTGAGGCTCGATTTTAGTAAAGAACATAAAGAGCGCACTTCTGAGGTCTGAAATGACATTCCCGTCACTCGACTTTTAAATTCCGATTCTGTATGATTTCTTCATTGCTCGAAGGGTTATATTAGATTTTCGGAGCGGTTATCGAGCCGAGTTTTATCAAGGAGGGAGAGCGCATAGGTATGTACCTGCCTTTTGCCATCCAGTGGTCACGCTACTTAGTTCACTTGAACAGATATCTTGCTACCGTTCTCATCGCAATGACGCCGATCGGTGAACTCAGAGCCGCTCTTCCGGTGGCAAACCAGTCTTTCAACATCCCGCTTCCGATTGCCTACGTGCTTTCAGTGGTCGGAAACATGATACCGGTCTTCTTCCTGCTCTGGTTACTTGAGCCTGTCTCACGCTGGCTCATGGCGCACTCGAGGATTTTCGACAGATACTTCAATTGGCTTTTCGCCAGGACGAGACGGAAACTTGACAAGAAGTACGAGATCTACGCCGAGATTGCGCTTGCCATATTCGTGGCTATACCGCTTCCGGGGACGGGCGCGTGGACGGGGTCAGTGGCGGCTTTCCTGTTCGATATACCTTACAGGAAAGCGCTTTTCTGGATATTTGTCGGTGTTCTCGGGGCTGGGCTGATTGTCTCGGCGGTGATGGGTATGTCCGTGGGAGTCTTGAAAATTTTTAACTGGTAGCAGCGGTGAAGCCAAAGATTCCGCTTGAAATAAAGCGAAACGCAATCCTCTCTTAGATGCTTTGTTGTGCCGCTCGTCCAGAGCGGTTTTTTTGGGTTTGATGTGAAGTTTATATTCTTTATGAGGCACGGGCTAAACTCATTTTGGATTTCAGCACAACGCAGCCGGAAAGACGAGTTTTGTTACGGCTATTTTGTAAGAAACGTTGGTGTTTGCCGGGGAATAATTACTATATGTATGTCGGGGAAAATCGGCGGGCTTGATTTTGTGGTCTTTTAATTTCGAGAAAGTCCAAGGGGGTATTAAGCGAATTGAGAGTTGGAGAAATTCTCGAGAGGCTTGATGAGGTATTCCCATGGGAACTCGCGGAGGAATGGGATAATTCGGGGCTTCAGGTGGGCTCGGAAGCAGCTGAATGCAGCGGTATTCTTTGCGCGGTGGACCCCTCGAATGAATCAATCGAGGCTGCTTCCTGCTCAGGGTGCAACGTACTTCTTACGCATCATCCTCTCTTTTTCAAGAAAGGAGTAAACAGGATTGACCTGGGGACCCCGGTGGGAACGCTCGTAAAAAACGCCGTTGAGAAAGGAGTCAATATCATCAGTTGTCACACAAACGCCGATTCCGCCGAGAAGGGTATAGCCTCTTTCCTTGCGCGCTCCATCGGCCTTGAGGGATTTTCTCCGGTAGAGGGTTCGAAACGTTCGCGTTTTGTGAAGATAGTAGTATTCGTTCCGCCTGAGTCGATTGACGCTGTATCAGACGCAATGGCGGATGCCGGCGCGGGCGTTATCGGTGAGTACACGCACTGCGGTTTCAGAACCGAGGGGACAGGAACGTTTATTCCCCAAAAGGGAGCCAAACCCTATTCGGGCGAGCTGCTTAAACTTAATATGGAAAATGAGATAAGGCTTGAGATGATATGTCCCTCATATAAGGTTTCAAAAGTCGTAAGCTCGATGATATCGGTTCATCCCTATGAGGAAGTCGCCTACGACTTATACGCGCTCGAAAACCCGATCCCCTGGGGCATCGGGCGCATCGGAATGCTTCCCGAAGCGGAGCCTTGCAAAGGGGTCATTCAGCGGGCTTCTGGTATCATCAGCTCGGAGCCCCAGCAGGTGATCGGGGACGATGGGAAAAAGGCGCGCCTCGTCGCAGTTGCGCCAGGGGATGCGGAAAAACTCGTATCGCGCGTAGCGGACAGGGGCGCTGACCTGCTCATTGCTGGCGAGATCGGCTATCACAGCGCGCTAATTGCCGAAGAGGCTGGAATTTGCGTGGCGCTTTACGGGCATTCCGAAAGCGAGAAAGTGTTTCTAAAAGTAGCCTCATCAGAGCTAAGCTCTGCTTTAGAGGCTTGCGGTAAATATGTAAAAATCACAAGCGTTGGTGTTGATTTGGACATAAGGAGAGGTGCGAAAAGTGGGCGAAATGACACCTTCGATGGTCGCTGAAACGCTTTACAAAATTCAGCAGCTGGACACGGAAATCGCTTCCACGAAAGCGCAAATCGAGAAATTGCCCGAAAAGCATCATCTCAAAGAGGCAGGCGAGGAAAGGAAGAGCGCTGAAAGCGCCGTAAGCTTGCTTGAAAGGGAACTTGGCGAACTCCGGTTGAAACAGCACAAGCTCGACGGGGAACTAGAGATACTGAGCGGAAAAATCGCCAAGGAAGAAGAAAAACTTTTGAGCGGGAAGATAACCAACCCTAAGGAATTAAGCGCAATTCAGGATGAGATTATTTTTCTCAGAAAGAAAAGAGATGAGATGGAGACGGAAGACCTCATTATGCTTGATGAGATAGACGCGCTGAGGGACAAAGTGAAAAAGGAGAAGGAAAAGCTTGTGGCGGCAGAGGAGAGCGAGAGGCTGGCGAAGGAGAATTACCAGAAGGAACTTGCTGAGCTCCAGGATAAGATAGCCGAGTTGGAAAGAGAGAGGGACGAGTTAAAGGAACAGCTGGGCGATACGGAACTTGTCAAGACTTACGAGAAACTTTTGGAAGAGAAGGGTGGTCTTGCGGTGGTGAAAATGGAGGGGGGAAGGAACTGCGGTGGATGTCGCATTGAGTTCACGCGCACCCAGATTGACAGGTTCCAGCACGAGGAAGGCATTTTCAGGTGTGAGTACTGCAGGAGGATACTGGTCAAGTGATGAGCTTTCCGAGCGCGGGGCGGGAAAAACAGAAAAAGGAATCGGTAGGAGAAAGAAGCTCTGACATTGTTGATTTATGGAGCGATGGCGCATCGAGGGGAAACCCGGGTCCGGCGGGGATAGGGGTATTGGCAAAGGATTCCTCCGGGAGAGAGGTTCTTCGTCTATCCGAGTACTTGGGTGAGACAACTAATAACGTTGCGGAGTATTACGCGCTTATCAGTGCTTTAGAGGAACTCTCCGAGATGGGGTATCGTAGGGTCAGGGTAAACTCCGACAGCGAGCTTCTTGTGAGGCAACTCTCCGGGATTTTCAAGGTTAAAAGCAGAAAGCTCATGCCGCTTGTTGGAAAGGTCAAGCAAATTCTCGCGGCATATGATGATGTGGAGCTGAATCATATCAACAGGAGCGAAAACGTTGAATGCGACCGTCTGGCTAATGAGGCCATCGACGAGGGGCTTGCCGGTGTCAAAAAGCCCATTCTTACCGAAGGGGAGGCGAGCCTTTTTTAAGATTTACCGAAACCGATAAGCGCTATCGGACGGAATTTGATTTTTGGTCCTTACGTTGTTGTGGTGCTCTCTTTAGACATCGGGTATTTATATGTAGTTATATGATTCGATTTTTCTGGAGGGAAAAAGATGGCAAGGGATGAAGCAGGCAAATGCTGCGTTATAGGGACGGGATATGTTGGGCTGGTAACCGGCGCTTGTCTTGCTGATCTGGGGCATTCCGCGATATGCGTTGATAAGGACAAAGAGAAGATAGAGCAACTCAAAAAGGTAAAGATTCCCATTTTCGAGGTTGGACTTGAAGAGATAGTCAGGAAAAACTTGAAAAAAGGCACACTGGAATTCTCAACCGACATAGAGGACGCCGTGCGTCGGAGTGAATTCATATTTATAACCGTCCCCACTCCCTCAGACTCCTCCGGAAACGCCGATCTAACACAGGTTGATGACGTGGCGAGAACGATCGCTCGCGCCATTAACGAATATAAGGTGGTGATAAACAAAAGCACCGTCCCGGTTGGAAGCACGAAGAGAGTCGAGCGCATAATACAGGAGCAGCTATCAGAACCTCATGAGTTTGATGTGGTGTCTAACCCGGAATTCTTGAGAGAGGGAACTGCCGTCTCTGACTTCATGAAGCCTTCAAGGATTGTAATCGGGGCTGACTCTCAGAAAGCGATAATGAAAATGACACGGTTGTACGACAAGATAGACGCTCCTTTGTTGATCACGGACCCGGTGAGTGCCGAAATGATAAAGTACGCCTCGAACGCTTTTCTCGCCACAAAAGTTTCCTTCATCAACGCGATCGCCAATGTTTGCGAGGCTGTTGGCGCTGACGTTCGCGAGGTTGCGCTCGGAATGGGGTATGACGAGAGAATAGGGTTTGAGTTTCTAAGGCCGGGACCCGGTTTCGGCGGCTCGTGCTTTCCTAAAGACTGCCGGGCTCTTCTTTCCATGGCGGAGGCTCATGGCTATAATTTCTATCTTCTGGAAGGAGTGCTTAAAGTTAACGAAGAGCAGCAGAGAAAGATTGTGGAGAAGGTTGAGAGGCTGCTCGGCGGAACCGTTCAGGGAAAGAAGATAGGAATCCTGGGCCTTGCCTTCAAGGCGAACACTGATGACGTGAGGGAATCTCCCGCCATATTCATAGTGCGGATGCTGCTTGAGAAAGGCGCTCGGCTTAGCGCTTACGACCCGAAAGCAGTGGCCAACGCCCGGAAGGAACTTGAAGGCGTGGATTTTGCGGAAAGCCCGTATGAAGCCGTAAAGGATGCTGAGGCTCTCGCGCTTCTCACAGAGTGGGATGAGTTTAAATGGCTCGATTACGCGCGTATAAACAAGCAGATGAAAGGAAACGTGATTGTGGACGCAAGGAATTGTCTTGATCCCGCTGTGATCAGAAAAATAGGGTTTGTGTATGAGGGAGTAGGAAGATGAAACTTTCGATTATCGTTCCTGTTTACAACGAGAGAAACACGGTGAGGGAAATTTTAAGAAGGGTCAAAGCGGTTGATCTGGGTGATGTGGAAAAGGAGATAATCGTTGTTGACGATGGCTCAACGGATGGGACTTCCGATATCCTTAAATTTGAGGAGGATTCCTCGACCAGGGTCATCAGCCACAGTCAAAACTTCGGTAAGGGCGCCGCGGTAAGGTCGGCGCTACCTTACGTTACAGGCGATTACATCTTAATTCAGGACGCTGACCTGGAATATGACCCTGACGACTACGCGGCGCTGCTCAAGCCTGTCCTTAAAGGCAAGGCCGAGGTCGTTTACGGGTCCCGTTTCACGGGCGAACACAGGAACATGCTTTTCTGGCACATGGTCGGCAACAAGTTTTTGAGCCTTGTGACTAACATTTTGTATGACTCGACCCTCTCGGATATGGAAACCTGCTACAAACTGATATCGAAAAAGGTCATCGATGGCATTACCCTCAAATGCAACAGGTTTGATTTCGAGCCCGAGATAACCGCGAAAATCCTGAAAAAAGGCATAAGGATTTACGAGGTCCCGATCTCTTATGCTGGAAGGGAATACAATGAGGGCAAGAAGATAAAGTGGGTTGACGGGTTCATCGCCCTGTGGACCCTGATAAAATACCGCTTCGTTGATTGATTCTTGTTTTTCTTCTTTACGAAAGCGCGATTTTTTGAAAGGCGGCGGATGTTTATGAGCAAAGGAACTTTAATTAACGTCTTGCTGCTGGTGGTGAGCATAGGGCTTGCGGTGGCAGGACAGCTTGTCATGAAGTCCGGCATGAGAAGCGTGGTTGCCAAAGGTGGGGACCTCGAGTTAAAAGATATTACCAATCCTGTTAGCCTTGTGGTGCGCATAGCCAAAGACGGACCACTGGCAATCCTCGGCATAGTACTTTACGCCATCTCGGCGGTTTTCTGGCTGATAGTGCTTTCCCGGGTTGATTTAAGCGTGGCTTATCCAATGGTCGCGGTGGGCTATGTGGTCGTGGTTTTCTACTCATGGCTTGTTTTCAAGGAAAATGTTCGGTGGTTCAGCTGGATCGGGCTTGCGCTCATCGTTATAGGCGTAATCATAACCGCGCAGGGGCTCAAATCAAAGGAAAGCCAACCGAGGCAAACGCCGCAGGGCAGCCTCGTTAAGACCATTGAGGCCGATAGCGGCGTAAAGGAATACAGAATTTTAACAGAGGAAGACTCTGGCTCGGGATTTAACCATGAGAGTCGTGAGCGCGATTCTGATTAACTATAACGGCGCCGCAGACCTCTCTTCCTGTCTCGATTCTCTGGTTGGGCAGGACTATCCTTCTATTGAACTCTTGATAGTTGATAACGCTTCCACTGACGATTCAGCGGATATTCTGAAAAATTTTGTGAACGATCCAAAGGTGAAGGAAAGATTTTGGGGTGAATCTCCTTTTCTTATCTCAAATGAGCGCAACACTGGCTTCAGCGCCGCCATGAACGAGGGCATAAGGCAAAGTAGCGGTGAGCTGATACTATCGCTTAATACCGACGTTGTTCTCGAGCCGGACTTCATCTCCGAACTTGCGGGGGTCATGGAAGACAGAGATGTCGGCAGCTCGAGCGGAAAGCTGCTTCGCTTCCCCCCGGGTGGCAGGGACAACCCCATTGATTCCGCGGGGCACGTCATTTTCAAAAACCGGCTTGCGCGAAATATTGGTGAGGGTGTTGCGGGCTCTTCTGCTTTTCTGGAAAAAATGGAAGTCTTTGGAACCTGCGGGGCTGCCGCGATGTACTCAAGGGAAATGCTCGAGGACATCAGGGTGGCAGATGAGTATTTTGACGAGGATTTTTTCGCTTTCTGGGAAGACCTGGATGTTGACTGGCGCGCCGCAATGAGAGGATGGAAATGTGTTTACAACCCGCTTGCTGTCGCTTATCACCGAAGGGGCGGCGCCGGATATAGGAAATCTCCCCTGGTTGAATACCATAACTTCAAGAACAGGTATCTTCTGATGTTGAAAAACGACACCCCGCTGTTTTTCCTGCGCAACCTCCCGGGCATATTCTTTACCGAAATATTCAAGATTGGGGCGCTTCTCATTCGCTGCCCGAGCGCGGTCAGGGCTGTGGTGGACATTGTTCGCATGCTGCCCCGGATACTTGAAAAGCGAAGGGTCATACAGGCAGGGCGAATAGTTCCTCCCGATGAGATCGAGAAACGCTTCGCTCCTTTTGATTACAGGGATTGGCTCAAAACGCATTTTCTCGAATGGAAGAATATCTTTTCAGGCAGGGAGGCAAGAGCGTCTTGAGGAAAGTTGCCGCTGTGGTGGTGAACAAGAATACCCGCAAGATGCTAAGAGAATGTCTTCTTTCCCTTTTGAGCCAAGATGTTGAAGGCGGAATCGCTATATGGGTTGTTGACAACGGATCTCGTGACGGAAGCCCCGAAATGGTCCTAGCAGATTTTCCTCAAGTGAACCTGCTATGGAATGATGAGAACGTGGGTTACGCCCGCGCCTGCAACGAAGGGATTGCGCTTACCGAAGAGCCTTTCATACTGGTCATGAACGCCGATACCATCCTTTCGCAGAACACCGCCTCAATCATCGTCAGTTTCTTCGAGACGCATCCGGACGCCGCGGTTGTGGGTCCGAGGCTTTTAAACACAGACGGGACGCTCCAGTTCTCTTGCAGGGAATTCCCCTCAATCGCGCAAGCGGCGGGACACGCTTTCATCGGGCTTCTAAGCGAGAAAAATCCCTGGACAAGAAAGTATAAAAAGCGGGAGTGGGACCACTTGTCCGAAAGAGAGGTGGATTGGGTAAGCGGGGCTTTCATGGGTTTGAGAAGAGAAGCGCTTGAGCAGGTGGGGGGCTTTGACGAGAAATATTTCATGTACGTCGAGGACGTTGATCTCTGCTGGATGCTTAGGCAGAAGGGCTGGGAGGTGTGGTACATCCCCTTCGGGGATGTGATTCACCATATAGGCCAGAGCAGCAAACTTGCCACCACCCGCATGACCTACCACCACCACAGAAGCATGTTCCGCTTTTACAGGAAAACATATTCAGGTCCGCTGAAGCCTTTCATGAGCTCCTTGATCTTCCTTGGTTTGGTCGCGAGATTCTGTCTCGTGTCAGGACTGAACGGCTTAAACAGGCTTAAATCAAGTTTCTCAAGTGAAAGAAAATCGGGCGGGCTGGAGGAGAAATGAGGCGAGTGCTGATTACGGGCGCTGATGGCTTTGTTGGCTCGCATCTCGTTGGGGAAATTTCCAGTCTCGGTGATGTGGAAATACTCGGGATTGGACTCAATAGCGAACCCGCTTGCGCCGCTGACTGTTTTAAATACAAGACATTGGACATACTCGATAAAGAGGTTCTCAGAAAAACGATTGCTGATTTCCGCCCCGATTGGTTATTTCATCTTGCGGCGCAGCCTTCGGTGGCGCGCTCATGGCACGATCCCTGGGGAACTTACAGAACGAACATTGGCGGGCAGTTAAATCTCCTTGAATGTTTGAGGGAAGAGGGCATCGAGGCTTCTGTGCACGTGGCGTGCTCGAGCGAGGAGTACGGAATGGCGTCGCCTGATGAGATGCCCCTGAAAGAGAACGCCCCCTTAAGACCGTGCAGTCACTACGCGGTGAGCAAGGTGGGGCAGGAGTATCTCGCTCTTTTGTATAAGGAGGCTTTTTCATGGAGGGTGATTGTGACCAGAGGTTTCAATCAGGGTGGTCCGGGTCAGTCGGAGGATTTTGTAATATCCTCCTTCGCTAAGCAGATAGCCGAAATCGAGGCGGATTTGATTCCCCCCGTGTTGAAGGTCGGAAACCTTGAAGCGCAGAGAGATTTCACTGACGTGCGGGATACGGTTAGGGCGTACAGGATGTTGATGGAGTCGGGAGGAAGTAAAGTTTACAACGTGTGTTCCGGGGTCGGCAGGAAGATATCGGACGTGCTTGAGATGATGCTTGATCTCGCGCGGGTTCCAATGAGGGTCCAGCCTGACCCTTTAAGACAGAGACCGAGCGACATTCCCGTCTTCATAGGGGACAACGCTTTGATAAGACAGGAGGTTGGTTGGGAGCCGTCAATTCCGTTTGAGAAGACTTTGCTTGATACGATTGAGTATTGGAGAGCAAGGGTGAAAGCTTGAACTAAGCCGGCTTCGCGCATTCTGTCCGGCCTATGTCTTGCTTGAATCGCGCTATGGGAGCCGAAAAGCCTTTTTAAATATTTTGATCTCGACAGCGGAGGTGAGCTGGTTTGAGGGGAGTTATGCTTGTCGGAGGGTTTGGGACGCGGTTGAGACCCCTAACGATTACGACCCCAAAGCCCATGCTTCCAATCGTGAACATACCTCTCCTTGAGCTTGAGCTGCTTCATCTCAAGCAGTACGGGGTAGACGAGGTGATATTGTCTAGCGGGTACCTTCCTGATGTCTTTGATGAGTATTTTGGTGACGGCTCTCGCCTCGGCATGAAACTCATTCACGTTACGGAGGATGAGCCGCTGGGGACATGTGGTGCGGTAAAAAACGTTGAAAGGTTCCTCGGGGATGACACCGTGATAGTCTGCAATGGAGATATTCTGACTGACCTCGATATAGCCGCTCTTTTTTCTTACCACATGGAGAAAAAGGCGACCGTCACGATAACCTTGACGCCTGTTGAGGACCCTACCGCTTACGGGCTGGTCCCTCTCCATCCCGACGGAAGAATAAAAGAGTTTCTTGAAAAGCCCTCGTGGGACCAGGTGGTGACAAACCTCATTAACGCAGGCACTTACGTGATTGACCCGAAGGTTTTCCAACAGGTGCCGCCAAACCAGAACTACTCATTTGAAAGAGAACTCTTCCCCAGCCTCCTGGAGCAGGGCGTACCCATGTACGGTTTTCCCTCAGACTGCTACTGGCTCGATCTTGGCACTCCCGCCAAATATCTCAAAGCTCACCACGACATTATGGAGCGAAAAATCAAAATTCCGTTGAAAGGCAAAGAAATTTTCGAGATGGTGTTTGCGGGGGACGATGTGGTAATAGACGAGACGGCTCGAATAAATCCTCCCTGCGCTCTTGGAGACAGGGTGAGAATTGGGCCGCGTGCCTCTGTGGGGAGCCTTTGCTGTCTTGGGGATGACGTTGTTGTGGAGGCGGGCGCAAGTATAGAGGGTTCCGTCATCCTGGACGGCGCTAATATCGGGGAGGACTGCGTCATCGAGGGTTCCATCGTTGGCAAAAACACCAAACTTGGAAAGAGGGTGCATGTTGCGGAGGCTTCTGTCTTGGGCGATAATATCGTGGCTGAAGAAGACAACGAGTTCAGACACGGAGTTCGCATCTGGCCCTCGACTCGTATCGAAGCGGGTAAGATAAGGTTTTACAGAACGGATTAGTGCTTGTTTCTTTTTTGTTTTAGAGGGCAAGGATTAAAGAATGGAGGTGCGGTTTGAGAGTACTTATTACCGGTATAACCGGATTCGTGGGGAGTCATCTTACCGAGTATTGCCTTAAGCGTGGAGATGTTGAGGTGTTCGGGACGGTAAGATGGCGGAGCCGCATGGACAACGTTCAACATATCGTCAAAGATATCGAGCTCATAGACTGTGATCTCAGGGACGCCGTGGCGGTTCGTCACTGTCTTTCGGAAGTGAAACCTGATTTCATCTTTCATCTCGCGGCGCAAAGTTTTGTCCCCACTTCATGGAAAGCGCCGGTTGAGACAATCGTTACCAACATGGTCGGGCAGATAAACATATTCGAGGCGATGAGGTCTCTGAAATTAAAATCAAGGATTCAGATCGCCGGCTCGAGCGAGGAGTACGGGCTTGTTTGCGAGGATGAGCTTCCCATAAAGGAGACGAACCCATTAAGACCTTTGAGCCCCTACGGAGTGAGCAAAGTTGGGCAGGACCTGCTCGCTTACCAGTACCACAAAAGTTATGGAATTCACGTGGTTAGAACGCGCGCTTTTAACCATACTGGACCCCGCAGAGGGGATGTCTTTGTGGAGAGCAACTTCTCGAAACAGATAGCGATGATAGAGAAGGGGAAGAAAGAGCCGGTAATGGACGTCGGTAATCTTAATGCCCGAAGAGATTTCACGGATGTGCGCGACATAGTGAAAGCCTACTGGCTCGCACTGGAGAAGGGTGAGCCGGGAGAGGTTTATAATATCGGCTCCGGCAGGGATATCTCGATAAAGGACCTCTTGAAGAAGCTTTTCGAGCTAACGGATATGGAAGTTGAGGTGAGACAGGACCCGGCGCGCATGCGCCCTTCGGATGTCGAGGTGCTTCTCGCCGACGTGACGAAGTTTCACGAACTGACTGGCTGGGTCCCTGAAATACCGTTTGATCAAACGCTAACCGACCTTTTGAACTACTGGCGCGAGAGGGTTTAGGGCTTGCTGTTTGACAGGATGGCACCTCTTTTTGGCGACTTTTATGAAAGGGAAAAGCTGTGCATTGCGTGGCTTTCGTGGATTGTGAGTGGAGTTTCAGGTCACGATAAATACTAAGAGAGTGTTCATGCGTTTTTGGCAGTTGGAACCATTTCGAGGCTCTCTAAGTTTTAGGGATTGAAATATTTTAAGAAGGTTCAACTTGTTTTCCCTTAGCGAAATCGTTAGCCATAAAAGATGCGTGTTAGTTTTTTCACAGGAATGACCCCGAGAAAAACATTTCATTGGTAACGCCGCGCAAAAATTAGCGTTCTTGTTTGTTTTCCGTAAGGGGGGAAGAAGATTTGGAAGAGAAATTCGCGGTTGACCTCGATGACAAGGAATCTTTTTCGAGGATTGATGTTTCAAAAATGTTGGAAGTGGTCTTGAGATTCCCTGAACAACTGAGGGACGCAATGAGGATTGCCCAGGCAGATGTTATTCTTCCCGAACCGAGTTCGATAAGAAATATCGTTGTGTTTGGTATGGGAGGTTCAGGAATATCCGGCGACATAGCCCAGGCTATGGCAAGCGGCGTATCACCAGTTCCTGTCATATGCCTGAAGGGTTACACTGTTCCGAATTTCGTTGGTGATGGCACGCTCGCATTCTCCGTAAGCTATTCAGGGAATACAGAGGAGACACTTGAAGCCACAAGGGTTGCTCTTGAGAGAGGAGCGCGGGTAATCGGAATCACGAGCGGCGGCGCTCTCGGGGAACTCCTTCGGGAAAAAGGGGTTTTCTTCTTCGAGATACCCTCAGGCTTTCAACCGAGGGCAGCCGTTGGTTATTTATGCGTGCCGCTTCTTCTGAGTCTGGAACGCTGCAAAGTGATGCCAGGCATAGGCGCCGAGCTTGAAAAAGCGGTGGAGCTTGCAGAGCACAGGGCGGAGGAGTACGGTCCTGACAATCCGACAGAGGCAAATCCAACGAAAAGGCTCGCCAAGGGCTTGTTCGGTTATCTGCCTGTCATCTACGGCTCTGAGGGTTTTATTTGGGTCGCCGCGATGCGGTGGAAAACGCAGATCAACGAGAACGCTAAATACCCTGCTTTCTTCAACAGTTTTCCTGAGCTAAACCATAACGAGACGGTTGGCTGGAAAAATCTCGGAGAGATTTGCAGGCTCGCTCATATAATCGTTTTGAGGGAGGATGGGGAACATCAGAGGACGAAACTAAGGGTTGAGATCACGACCGAAATTCTTGGCAGGAGCGTTGCAAGGATTACCCAGGTTTGCGCCCGAGGAACGACCAGGACCGAAAAAATTTTCGACCTCCTTTATTTCAGCGATTTTCTGAGCGTTTATCTTTCCCTTCTACTCGGTGAGGACCCCACTCCGGTTGAGAGGATAGCTGAACTAAAAAGGAGACTTGAGGCTTACGGTGGGTGAGATGGACCTAATGAGTAAGGGAGATTTAGCGCAAAGCGTGGAGCTTGCCGCAGAGGTTTTGACTAAGCATCTGGCAGGGGTCCCGAGACTCGCGGTCACGCTTGGTTCCGGATGGGATGAGCTTGTTGATGAATCGCGTGTCGAAAGCGCGGTTGATTTTAAAGATATTCCCGGTTTTCCCATCCCGACTGTTGAGGGTCACAGAGGGAGGGTTTTGAAGGTAATAACTGAAAGCGGTCACATTCTTGTTCAGGACGGGAGAATTCATTGCTACGAGGGTTTGAGCTCACTTGAGGTCTCGTTTCCGGTTTTCGCGTATGCCCGCTGTGGGGTGAAGGCGCTTGTCATGCTAAGCGCGGCGGGTGGGTTAAACCCGCTCTACATTCCCGGCGACCTCATGATAGTCAGGGACCATATTTTTTTGTTCGGGGATAACCCACTTGAAGGTCTTAAGCTCGATGGTTATCCGTCGGTTCACGTGAATCTTTCGGGTATCTACAAGACCGAGTGGCAGGAGGCGCTCAAATCCGCGCTTCCCTCAGGCGTTAGATGCGAGCACGGCGTTTACGCTTACGTTAAGGGTCCGACGTACGAGACGGACGCCGAAGCGGCTTTTTTGAGGATGGCCGGTGCCGATGCCGTTGGAATGTCATCAATCCCGGAGGCGATGTGCGCAGCTTTTCTAGGTCTTGAAGTCGCAATGATGTGCTGCATATCAAACACCCTTCTTCCTTCGAGGGCTCTCGGGCTCTCCCATGAAGAGGTCTTGAAGGTCACGAGAAATAGAGCGCAGAGCATAAGGGGATATCTCGACTCTCTGGCGGCGCAGGCATGCGCCCTTCTCTAAAAGATTGGAGACTGGCCGGCTACTGAAAAATTCCACTGCTCGTCCACCATAAGGAAGCCGCTTAAAAAATATAAGGTGATTTCGGGTTTGCCCGACGGTTTACTGGGGCGCGATTGAGTGTAAAATGTGATGGAATATCACGGATATATCAAAGGTATCCGAAAGCCTGTGGCTTTGAGCCTTAAGGCAAGCCGGGGCTTACGGGTTAGAGGGCGAGAGTCTTATGATAGCTGGAGCGTGAAGAAAGGAGAATTGTTTGATGGACTACGATATTAAGGATATCACGCTTGCTGATAGAGGAAAGGCAAGGATATTGTGGGCGGGTCTCGAAATGAAGGTCCTGGAGACAATAAGAGCCCGGTTCGAAAGTGAAAAGCCTCTGAAAGGGTCTCGGATCGGTGCCTGTTTGCATGTGACAACCGAAACCGCCAACCTCATGATAACTTTAAAAGCGGGTGGAGCCGAGCCTTTCCTTTGCGCGAGCAACCCTTTGAGCACGCAGGATGATGTCGCCGCCGCGCTCGTGCAGCATTTCGGTATAAGCGTTTTCGCCATCAAAGGCGAGGATAACGAGACTTATTATCGACATATAAGGTCTGTACTCAAAGCGCAGCCTCACATCACGATGGATGATGGCGCGGACCTCATCACCACTCTTCATACTGAACTAAAGGAGCAGGCCTCGCAGGTGGTGGCGGGGACTGAGGAAACAACAACGGGGGTTATAAGGCTTAAGAGCATGGAGGAAAACGGAGTGCTTCTCTACCCCGTCATAGCGGTCAACAACGCCAGCACGAAGCATTTTTTCGATAACAGGTACGGGACGGGACAGTCAACGATTGACGGTATTTTGAGAGCGACAAACATTTTGCTTGCTGGAAAGAGTTTTGTCGTGTTCGGTTACGGATGGTGCGGGAGAGGCATAGCCAACCGAGCAAGGGGTATGGGCGCTCACGTAATTGTGGTGGAAGTAGACCCATTGCGGGCGCTCGAAGCGGTCATGGACGGGTTCAAAGTCACCACTTCTATGCGGGCGGCAGAAACCGGGGATATTTTCGTGACAACAACGGGGGACATACATGTATTGCGGGGCGAACACTTCCAAGTTATGAAAGACAGAGCGATAGTGTGCAATTCCGGTCACTTCGACGTGGAAATCGATATCCCCACCCTTGCAAAGATGTCGAACAGCAGGAGAACGGTAAGAGATAACGTGGAGGAGTTTCTATTGCCCGACGGGAGGAGGATATACCTGCTTGCTGAGGGGAGGCTTGTAAATCTTGCCTCCGCGGAGGGTCATCCGGCAAGCGTCATGGATATGAGTTTCGCTAACCAGGCGCTGTGCGCCGAGTACGCTTTTAAGCATAAAGGAGGCCTTGAGCGGAAAGTCTATGATGTTCCGCCTGAAATAGACAAAGAGGTAGCCAGGCTGAAGCTCAAGACTATGGGTATTGAAATTGACTCCCTTACTCCCGAACAGGAGGAATACCTCAAGAGCTGGACTATCGGGACTTGAAATTCCGTGAGAAAGGCTTGTCCCGCCGCGGTGGGTTCGGCTCTGCCCGGCATGAGGATTGCTAAAGAATGGGCGATTTAAAATCCTCCGAGATCGAAAAGATTATCTGGACCGGAAGGCGCCTCTATGAAGCGGGTCTTGCGCCCGGCTCGCTGAATGCTCTCGGGAAGAGGCTTGTTCCTGATGGTGTGATGGTCACCGCGAAAGGTTCCTGCCTGGGTTTCCTGCGCAAGGAGGATATTCTTCAACTCGACAATAACGGCAAACTTAAGGGCAGCGCCGGCGGGCAGCCATGTGAGGACGCAGGAATCATAAGGGCTGTCTTAAGGGAAAGACAGGACGCCAATTTCGTTCTGAAGTCCAAGACTCCCTATATAGCCGCTCTTTCCTGTAAAGGCAGGCGGTTTATGGAGGATTCGAAATGGTTACTGGATGATGTCGGTCGGGCTGGATTCGTTCCCTATTACCGTCCCGGGACAGCCGGACTTGCTGGCGCGGTAGGGCAAGTTATAAAGGATGCCGACATAGTCTTTATTGAGAGACAGGGAGCCGTAATCTGCGCCTGTGACGAGCGAAGCCTTTTGAGCCTTGCCGACTCGCTCGAGTCGGCGGCAAAGACTCTTTTCATATTGAACGCTAAATACCCTGATGGTGTTTCAGAGGGATAGGACAGCCGTTAGGCTTACGCGAAAGGTCAATCCGCCTGAGAGTATATCTTCTCTACGGTATGTTTTTGGATGAAGTCTGCTTGAAGGTTAGGGGTGTTAGGAATGGATGACCACCTTCAGCTCAAAAAAGGAGACGCCCTTTATTTTGAGGAGGACGCCCTCTTCATTCTTGACCAGAGGGCTCTTCCAGTTGAGGAATCCTACATAGAAGCCAGGACTCCCGAGGAGGTCGCAGAGGCTATATGCACTCTCGGGGTCAGGGGCGCGATGGCTATCGGGGTTGCCGCCGCCTACGGCGTTTTTCTCGGCGCCCTCGTCGCCTCAAAAGGCAAGGTTGGTGATGTCGCGCAGGGAGCGCATCGGGCGGCGAGAATAATGAAAGCTTCGCGTCCGACGGCGAGAAATCTTTTTTGGGCCGTGGAAAGGATGGAAGATGAGATACGTAATTTTGAGGGTGGAAGCTCAAAAGATATACTTGACGCCCTCAGGCGCGCCGCCGATTCCGTGGCGCGTGAGACCGTCTGTCAGAATAAGAAACTGGTGGAGGTGGGGATTGAGATTCTTCCCGGGGATTGTCTTGCCCTTACGCACTGTAACAGCGGGGCTCTTGCTTCTATCCGCTACGGGACAGCGCTGAGTATTCTGATCGAGGCTCATCGAAGAGGAAGAAGAGTGCATGTCTTTGTTGACGAGACGAGACCTCTCCTGCAGGGCTCGAGGTTGACCGCGTGGGAACTTGCAAGAAACGGCGTTCCCCACACTCTCATCTGCGACAGCGCAGCCGCTATCCTGATGAAGAGCGGCGAGATAAATATCGTCATTACCGGGGCCGATAGAATAGCCTTAAACGGGGATACCGCAAACAAGGTAGGTACTTACGGGCTTGCGGTATTGGCGCGCCACCACGGGTTGCCCTTTTACATCGCGGCTCCCTCTTCAACCATAGACCTTTCTTGTCCGAAAGGAGAGAACATTCCCATAGAGGAGCGCGATCAGGAAGAGGTAAAAATCTTCCGAGGCGAGAGGGTGGCGCCGGATGAAACCCCTGCGAGAAATCCCGCTTTTGACGTTACCGAGGCGGAACTGATTTCCGGAATAATCACTGAAAAGGGCGTGATAAGAGCGCCGTACGATGAGAACTTGAAGCGCATGTTTTCTTCATCTTGACGCTTACCGATATTCTCGAGCATTCCTCTGGTACAATCTCATTGCATGCCCTCAAACATCTCGCCCCGGGCAGCATGTTTTGGTTTGATTGAGTGACCGATTCGATCGCGCTAAAAGACGGACGGAAACGTTATGATTTTGAGTTGACAGATAACAGATCGAGTGGAGGTAAGCAGGTGCGCCTTACAAAGGTCATGGTTCTTGCTGCTGGTCTCGGCACGCGACTCATGCCGCTCACCGGTGATATCTCAAAACCGATGGTGCCTATCGTGAACCGTCCGGTAATGGAGCACATCATACGCCTGCTCGCCAGGACCGGTTTTGAGGATGTCATCGTGAACCTTCACTATCTGCCCGAGGCGATTGTGGAGCATTTCGGAAGCGGTGAGAAATGGGGGCTCAACATTTCGTACTCGAGAGAAGAGAGGCTTCTGGGAACCGCGGGCGGAGTCAAGAAGTGCGAGTATTTCTTCGGTGGAGAAACTTTTGTTGTCGTTAGCGGGGACGCGCTCACGGATGTGAATATTCTCGAAATGCTCGAATTTCACAGAAAGAGAAATGCGCTTGCCACAATCATGGCGACCGAGGTCAAAGAAACGTCGAGATACGGTGTGATACTTGCTGACGAGAACGGAGCTGTTAAGGGATTTCAAGAAAAGCCACCCGACGCTGAGGCGCTGTCAAACATAGCGAACTCAGGTATATACGTTTTCGAGCCCGAAATACTCGAAATGATACCGCCTACCCAACCGTATGATTTTGGCAGTGAACTCTTCCCCAGGCTTGTAAGGGAAGCACAGCCGCTTTACGCCTGGCGGCATTCCTACTACTGGAATGACGTGGGGAGCATCGACGAATACCAGAGAGGGAATTTCGACGCGCTTGAGGGGCGGGTAAACGTAGAAATTCCTGGGGTGGAAGTGGCCAATGGGGTGTGGGTGGGCAGTAATACAAGGATAGACCGAGACGTGCTGCTTACGCCTCCGGTTTGCATAGGGGATCGCTGCGTAATTGAGAGGGGCGCACGTCTCATAGGTCCAGTGATCGTAGGTCCGGATACAAAGGTTCGCGAGGGCGCGGTTCTTTACAAGGGTATCAAGTGGGGGAAGGGATACATCGGGCGAGATGTTAGCATTTTTGAAAGCATCGTTGGAGCCGAGTCTCACATCGGAGATGGTGCAACGCTCTTGGAAGGAGCGGTTCTTGGAAGCAGGTGCGTTGTCAGGGATGGGATAGTTATAGATCCGAGTGTTAAAATAATGCCCGGCACGGTTGTTGAAAAGGAAGACGGCAGACAGATGAGTTAACCTGTTCATCGAGTTCACTTCTCACTCGATTCTTTTCAGGCTTTCCCTTGCTCAAAAATTTCGACGTTTCCATGATGGTTTGGGGAGAAAAGCAATTCCGATTGAAAAACAGCGATGAGGAACTGTTCTTACATGAGATGAGCAGGAGCCGCCTTTTAAATGAAATAGCATGTCTTCTTTTTCCCGATAAGTGCGTCGGCTGTGATCTTCTGTGCTCCGCCCCGATTTGCCCGCGCTGCTTCTTCAACCTGGTGGCAAACGTAAACAGTTTAGGGTGTGCGCCCGAGCAGGATTTTGTGATTGCCGGCAAAAGGCACGTGAACAGGGCGTTATCCGGTGTGCGGGTGAGGGCGGGAGGAACATACAGGGGGAGCCTGAAGAGCCTTGTGCTCGGGCTCAAGAACTCCGGGATGCGTTTTGCCCTTCCTCTCTGCGAACTGATGGTTATTGCGGCGGGAAACGACCCCTCGTTTATTTGCCCTGACATAGTCACGTTCGTTCCGACCACTAAGAGGAAGATGAAAATGAGAGGATTCAATCCCAGCGAGGTACTTTCCGCTCTCCTGTGCGAAAGGCTTGATCTGCCGTTGGTCGCCGCGCTTGAGGTAAGACGTTCCGTCAAAGATCAGGACGGCTTGTCCGCACAGGAGAGGTGGGAAAACGCCAATGGGGCTTTCGGACTCAGGCCTGGTTTTGAAAAACTAATTCCGGGCTTGCGCGTCCTTATCGTGGACGATGTTATCACGACGGGCGCGACTATCTGGAACTGCGCCGTTCCTTTTTTTGAGCACGGAGCAAAAGAGGTATGCGCGCTTATCGCGGCGGCGAGTGCCATCTGAGGAGGAAATGGCTCTGTCGAGGGTCGGGTTGAAAATAAAATCACCCTAAAGGAGGATAATTAATCTAAAGGTTTGAGCGCGATTGTCTTGAAATGCTTGATAGAGGTTGAAATTATCACCGTTTTTTCGTATTAAGGGTGACTTGCACAACTTTTAATTTCTCAAAAGGCGTGCAATGGTGACAAACGGGTGATAAACTTTGAACTTGAGACATGATTGCGCATTGACGATATCCAGATTAAGAGAACAGAAGTGTTTGATTGCGGCGGTGAGAAATGCAGCTCTCGGATCGCGAAATACAAAATACACTTGATCTCCTCAAGAAGAAGGGCTTGATGGGCGAAGAAGAGGAGAAGGTTTGCGACCGCTCCGAGGAGGAGATAGAAGAGGTGCGCGAATTTGCCCGGCGGATGGGGCAGCCGCCGGAGGTTCGGCAGGACAGGATAGAGAAACTAAAGAGAGCCCTCGAGACATCGACTTATAACGTCACTGGTGAGGAGATCGCAAAAAAGCTGATCGGCAGGATGATTTCAGACAAACTGCGTTGAGTGCGTGTCTCATCTGAAAGGTCAACCACCTACCAATAAAATCAACTTGAAATAGACCTTCTTTTTCTTGGATTGATTTGAGTTAAAAACCGAAAGAGCACTCGAATTTCTCTTTGCTGAGGTAAGGCGGGCTTCATAGACCCGTATCTTCCCTGAATTCCGCGCACTTGTGCGGGAGTGCATCTATGTCTTGATTTTTACCGTTTATTTTGGTTCATTTTGGACGTTACATGGATGCGCGCACTCGTTTTCGACAATTGAATCATCTTTTTTCCGCATGTATCATGTAATGAAGGAATCCAATGGGCGGCTTCCGGTCTGTGGTTGAAAGTCGATGCCAGCCGCAGGCGAAACGACCCACGTAAGGCAACTATTGGTTGCTGAGCATGGTGCGGCTTAGGGGTAAGTCCTGCCCGCTTCAAAATGCGGAGAAGGTGGCGTGGATCCGTACTTCGGAGCGCGGATCTGCAAAGTCTCAGCAGGCGAGTGTGGGGGCAAAGACCAGGTCAGCGGGAGTCGCCCATCATCCTGCTTATAACTGAAATTTCTTGGGGACATGGCTTTGGGCATGCGGCAAAAAATCAAGAAGGAAAATTCAGGCATTCTGTTTTTTCAAACCATGGTTGAAGACGCTTATCTAAAATAGGATTTGGGGTGCCGCATCAATGGCAATCTTTGGTTATCTCATGTGGACACGTTATATGCCCTGTGATACCCTACGAAAAACGGATTAATGAAGTGGAGGATTAAAGTGGAATCAGGCGTGGTAAAGTGGTTTAGTTCGGAGAAGGGTTACGGATTCATCGAGCGGCAGACCGGTGAGGATGTTTTCGTGCATTACAGTGACATTGTTTCCGAAGGGTTCAAAACGCTCAACGAGGGTGATTCTGTAACATTCGAGGTAGTGATGGGTGAGAAAGGCCCAAAGGCAACTAACGTGACGAAGGAAGGCTGACGGGGAACAACTTCGCGGTGCGTCAAATCTTAAACTACCCCGGGCGGGGTTGTGAAATCCTTTATCGTTATATAACGTTTTATTGGAAACACATCCAGTTTTAGGGTAGAAAGCAAGCAGGCATCCTGGAGTATTGGGAGGCAGTCGTTGCAAGTAGTAGTCAAGGGCAAGAACATCGAGGTTACGGAGGCGTTGAGGTCTCACGCCGAGGCTAAGGTTTCGAAAGTGGATAAACTGGGGCTGGGCTTTAAGGAGATTGAGGTCAAACTTGTCGTTGAGAGGAACCCGAGGATCAAAAAGAACCAGATAGCCGAGCTCACTCTTACCGGGAACGGTCCCCTGATAAGAGCTGCTGAACGGGATAACGACATGTACGTAGCAATAGACAAAGCTGTGCTGAAACTTCTGAGACAGATTAAGAAATTTCACGGAAAGAGGATTGACAGAACCCAGAGTCATGTAAGTGCGCTTCGTGGAAAACCGGTCACTATACAGGAGGGTGAGCCCGGGTATCCGAAGATAGTAAGGAAGAAGTCGATAGCTCTTAAACCAATGTCGCCGGAGGAAGCAGCTCTTCAGATGGAGATGTTGGGGCATGACTTCTTCATTTTCGCTGACGAAGCCACGGACAGGATAAACGTGGTTTACAAGAGGAAGAACGGCGAATACGGTCTTATCGAGACATCGCGTTAGTGCCTTTTTGAAAGCGACCGGGAAGGTGTTGAAAGGCATGGGTTTGTTGGCGTTTTTGAAAAACCTTATAAAGTATTCTGCCCGGCTATTTCTAACCGGGGGTGCTGGTGTCCGATGGTAGATGAAACTCGCGACTTGAGTACTCCTTCTCCTGAAACCGGTAAGAAAACCCAGCGCTCGTTTACTGGAGTTGCTCGCGGCTCGGGCGGGCATTTTTTCTATCGCGATGTCCTCGCAGATAAGACTCTTTTGATTGCCTCCTTACTTGCCGTGCTCATACTTGTTTTGACGGCGCTTGACACAAAGGTCGAGTCGCCGGTAGCCATCGTGCTCTTGGGGTTGACTTTCCTCGCCTCGGAAATTTTCGCTATTCCCTTAAGACCTAAAGGTCGCGTCTCACTTGCTCTTTTTGTCGTTATGGTGGCCATGATGCACACCGGACCGTTAGGTGTTGCTGTCATACCGCTTTTTGGCGTTCCGGCGTTTCTGCATGAGGCCGGGCGTGAAGATTACAGGAGAACAATTTTTAACGCCGCCCAGTATGTCGTTAGCGCCGGGAGCGCCGCGCTCGTCTTCGCTTATACGGGAGGCAGAGCGCTTCTGAAGGGAGAGACGTTCGACATCATGAACGCCATACATAGTAACCAAGGGGGCAAGGTTGTTCTTCCCTGGTTGCTCGCCACCATAGTTTTCTTCGTCATAAACACCTTGTTAGTGGCGGCTGTTCTTTCCAGGAAAGAGAAAATGAGGATGCTCCGTTTCTGGGAGCGCAGGCTTCTTGCCCTTTTCCCGGGATATCTTCTCTATTCCGGGTTCGGATTTCTTGCCGCGATAGCCTATTCAAGAACGCAATTCACGTCTGTGGCTCTTCTTGCGACTCTTCTTGTAGGAATTAGAGTCGCTTACACGAGGTATGCGAAGATGCGGGATGTCTGCGACGAGACCGCCGTCGCGGTAATCGAATCGCTGGAATCGGTTCCCTCCCTTTCTGAGGGGCACAGCTCGGGAGTAGCTGATATTGCGGTCGCCATCGGTGAGGAAATGGACCTAAGCGAAGAGGACTTGCATTTGATGAAAATCTCTGCGCTCTTTCACGACATAGGAAAAATATCAGTCGATTCCGACCTGTTGAACAAGCCTGGAATGCTTGATCAAGCTGAGTATGAGCAGATTAAGAGGCATTCGGAGGTGAGCGCCTCCGTCCTAACAGGGGAAAAATCGCTTGCTCCGGTAAGTCTTGTGGTGGTTCACCATCACGAGACGAGCGATGGTTGCGGTTATCCGGACGGTATTTCCGGGGAAACGATACCCATCGGCGCAAGGATACTCTCTGTCGCTGACGCTTTTGACGCGATGCAGAGGCAAACGCCGTATAGAGATCCTGTTGATGCCCGGAAGGCCGTATCGGAAATCGTAAGGAGTAAAGGTATCCAGTTTGACCCCGAAGTCGTTGATGCCTTTGTGAGAGTTGCAAGGAAAAGAGGGATATGGGAGGGGGCTCTCAAAGACGAAATAAGAATGCCCTCGGCAAAAGAGAGTGAGACAGTTCAGCTTACCCTTGAACAGACGGAGGCCGTGGGTTCAGGTGAACAGGCGCAGAGAGAGGAAATCGGGGAGCCAGAGAAAAAAAGAACCGAGGAACCTGAACCTGGGGCTTATTACGAAACCCGCGAGAAAATAGAGAGAGACATTCACGAATGGAAGATAAAAACTTTCCTTGGCAAAAGGAAAAGGAGAACTCTTGAAACTGGGGAGAGAGAATTCGGCAAGGGAAAGAAGAAGAGCGAGGACGAGGACCTCTCGAAGTAAGGAACCTTTGTCAGGTTTCCTGGATGATGCCTCCCAGAGCGCAGAGCGCCGTGAGACAAAGGTTACAGAAACGGACATTACCTCGCTTAAGGGCGAGGAATTCTTCGAAAAAGGGCTACCTGAGGCGCCGAAATCCGAAGAGGAGGTCTTCAGCGGCGAAGATAAAAAGGTTGACCTTGAAATCCCCGCTCGAAGATTAAAAGGTCGACGAAGTGGCAGGAAGGCGCCAAAAAGGCAGGGCACGAGGGAAGGCGGAGCGAGATTTCTCTGGGTTTTAATTGCTGCTGCCGCCGCGGCTACCCTGGGGCTTTCAATCCGCTTCACTAAGTTGGCCGATATTCACTGGGGCTTTTGGTTTTTACTGGTCCTTTTCGTCATCACTCAGCAATTCAGATTGAAATTAAGAGGCGGGGGGGACATTAAACTCGGTTACGCTTCACTCATTATCGCCCTTATCGCTTCAGGGCTCGGATATGCGAAGAGGTCCGCTCTTAAACCGCCGATGGCTCCGGTATGGGTTGTATGGATTTTTTTTCTTGGGTCCGCTGCCGAAATAATAGTTCATGTGATTGAAGGCCGAATGACCAGGGATGAGGCGACCAGAATAGCGATTGATTTCTCCGGCGTGGGTCTGGGCGTCCTCCTCTTCCATGGAATTGTTGATTTAATGCCCAAGGCGCCCGAGTTTAATGGCGGTTATTGGCCTGGTTTATTCATCGGCGCTGGTTTAGCGGCTTTGATAATGTACTTGTTCCAATTGATAGGAACCGCTTTGTGCCTATCTCAGGAGGGATATCTTCCTACGGGCGTGTACCTTTCGAGCCTGACCCGCCGCTCATGGATCCCGTTTATCGCTGTGGTCATTTCCGGGTTCTTTGGCGGTCTTCTCTACATTGGGGTAGGCAAGTGGTCATCACTTTTCGCGCTCTTGCTTCTCTTCATACTTTATTACGCATACAACAGGCTTGCCGAAACGGACACTTATCTTCTTGAGACAGTGCGCGCCCTTGCCACAATTCCCGAGAAGACGGGCGTGCTTCCCGAAGGTCATACCTCACGGGTTGCCTGGCTCGCAGGCGCGACCGCAAGGGAGTTGGGGATTTCTCCGGAGGATGTAAGTCAGGTTGAGTACGCGGCTTATCTTCACGAGGTCGGCACGCTTACGGATAAGAAAACAGACGAGCATGAACCGGGAGAAATTCCATCGGGTCACGCCGCAAGCGCGAGAGTGCTTTCCCGCGTGGACTATCTTTCCACCGCTTGCGAGATACTTAAGGGCAGAGAGGGTGTGGCCGATAGAATTACCGACCCGGCCAAAAGGAAGGTGGTAAGCACCGGGGCTGGGATTCTCCGGGCTGTTGAGGATTTCGATTCGTTGATAACGGGTGGGGAGGCGCGCGAACTAATGTCTCCATCGCAGGCTATGACGGAAATGAATCTTGAGCGTGGCACGAAATACGAAAGCAAAGTCTTAAGAGCGATGAGCCGCGTGATTTCAAGATTAAGAGAAGAAGGTGTTGAATGGATTGATAAAGGGGATTGGAAAAGCTCTCCGCCTGGGGGAGAGCAGGAAACTTAAACAGTTAGAACAGACGGTAGCCCACATTAATAGCCTCGAGCCAGAAATCGAGAAACTCTCTGATGAAGAACTCGCCGCCAAGACCCCCGATTTTAGAAGACGTCATGATGCCGGGGAATCGTTGGACGAAATGCTGCCCGAGGCGTTCGCGGTGGTCAGGGAGGTGGCCCGAAGAAAATTGGGGGAGCGCCACTTCGACGTTCAACTGATGGGCGGCATAGTTCTGCATCAGGGCAAAATAGCGGAGATGAAGACTGGCGAGGGAAAGACTCTCGTCGCCACCCTTCCCGTTTATCTCAACCATTTCGAGAGGAAAGGCGTCCATGTTGTCACGGTGAATGATTATCTCGCCAAAAGAGATAGCGAGTGGATGGGCGTTATTTACCGCTTCCTCGGCATGGAAGTTGGCCTTATTCAAGCTCACATGGAGGCTTCCGAGCGGAGAAAGGCTTACGCGGCGGACGTGACATACGGCACGAACAACGAGTTCGGATTTGACTACCTGCGCGACAACATGGTGACCTCGCTTGAACAGAAAGTGCAGCGGGGGCACTTCTACGCGATTGTCGATGAGGTTGACAGCATTCTGATTGACGAGGCAAGAACGCCCCTGATAATAAGCGGACCAGCCACAGAGTCCATTAAGTGGTACAAGGAGTTTGCTCAAATAGCCCGCAGGCTCAAGCGGGACCGGGACTATGAGGTTGATGAGAAGCTGCGCACCATTGCCATCACGGAGGAGGGCATCAGGCGGGTTGAGGAGATACTCGGGGTTGAAAACCTCTACGATAACGTTCACGCCAACCTGGTCCATCACCTTGAGGTTGCCATCAAAGCAAAGGAACTCTTCAAAAACGAAGTCGATTACATAATCAAAAATGGCGAGGTAGTAATAGTTGACGAGTTCACCGGTCGATTGATGCCTGGCAGAAGATATTCCGACGGCATACACCAGGGGATAGAGGCCAAAGAAGGCGTGAGGATACGCGAGGAAAATCAGACTCTTGCAACCATTACTTTCCAGAACTACTTCCGCATGTATGAAAAGCTTGCCGGCATGACCGGAACCGCGGCTACCGAGGCGGATGAATTCCAGCACACTTACGGGCTCGAGACGGTGGTAATCCCGACCAACAAACCGATGATAAGGGAGGATCTTCCCGACCTGATTTACAAAACCGAGAAAACGAAGTTTGAAGCGGTGGTTAAAGACATAGAGGAATGTTACTCAAGGGAACAGCCCGTGCTTGTGGGTACGGTTTCGATCGAGAAATCCGAACGGCTTTCCAAGATGCTAAAAAAGCGCGGGATACCCCACGAGGTTCTTAACGCCAAACACCACGAGCGGGAGGCGGAGATTGTCGCACGCGCGGGGCAGAAGCACGCGGTCACCATTGCCACGAACATGGCGGGTCGCGGTACGGATATCAAACTCGGGGAGGGAGTCGCGGAACTCGGGGGATTAAAGGTAATCGGAACGGAGCGTCACGAGGCGAGGAGAATTGATAATCAGCTCAGGGGAAGGTCTGGAAGACAGGGCGACCCAGGCGTTTCGCGGTTTTATCTTTCGCTCGAGGACGACCTTATGAGGAGATTCGCATCTCAGACGATAGCGAGCCTCATGGAAAGATTCAGATTCCCGGAGGATATGCCTATAGAGCACAGTCTGGTGACTAAAGCAATAGAGTCGGCGCAGAGACAGGTTGAAGCCCAGAACTTTGAGATACGAAAGAATCTTCTGAAATACGATGATGTCATGAACAGGCAGAGGGAAATAATCTATGCGGAACGCGACAAGCTTCTTGCGGGCGAAAACTTCAGAGAAATGGCTCTGCAGTGGATAGAAGACACTCTTTACAAAGCGGTTCAGCTTTATACTGACCCCAAGATCTTTCCCGAGGAGTGGGACCTGGAGGGTCTTCTGACCTACCTTGGGCAGATATATCCCATCGGTATTCGGATTGACGACCTTGACGTACCCCATCTCACTCAGGATGAGCTCTTCGAGATGATACTTGCCGATGCGATAGCGGCGTATGAGGAGAGGGAAAAAGAACTCGGCGAGGAGACCATAAGGGAGCTGGAGCGCTATGTGATGCTCGAGGTAATTGACAACAAGTGGCGGGAACACCTCTACGAACTCGATTACTTGAGAGAGGGTATTGGCCTGAGAACGATAGCGGGAAGGGACCCTCTGGTTGCCTATCAGACTGAGGCTTTCGAGATGTTCCAGGCAATAACCGAAAGTGTCAAGGAGGAGTTTTCACGCTACATATTCCACGCCCAGCTTGTTAAAATCGAGGAAAGACCTCCTGTAAGGCTTATCGAGAGCGCCGGCGGAAGGGAGGAAGAGAAAAAGGTAGAGCAGAGAAAAAGCACCAAGATAGGAAGAAATGACCCGTGCCCTTGCGGCAGCGGTAAGAAGTACAAGAAGTGTTGCATGGAGAAAGGGGAGAGGTTTGGTAGTTGATTTCACTGATGAGATAGAGGAGTTGAAGATAGCGCTTAAGAAAATAGGTGATTACCTTTGAATTGGATAAAGCGCGCTCCGAACTGGAGGTCTTGAGGCGCGAAACTTCCCAGCCCGGTTTCTGGGAGGATCAGGAGGGGGCCAGAAAGAAAATGGCCCTTCTTTCGCGGTATGAGGAGGAAGTCTCCAGATACGATAGGATCATTGAGCATATTTCAGAGCTGGAGGAAATGAACAGGCTTAGTTTGGAGGAAGACGACTCTTCCTTCGAACACGAGATTGAGGTTGGTATATCGGCGGTTAAAGAAGAGATACACGCAATCGAGACTGTCTCCCTGCTCGACGGGGAGTTTGACTCAAAGAACGCCATTGTCTCGCTTCATCCCGGCGCGGGTGGTCTCGAATCCCAGGACTGGGCTGAGATGCTCATGCGCATGTACTTAAGGTGGGCGGAAAGGAAAGGTTTTGAAGTTGAGCTAAACGATGTTCTGGAGGGAGAAGGCGCGGGAATAAAGAGCGCAACCTTTACCGTGAAGGGCGAGAACGCTTACGGTCTTATGTCTGTTGAGAAAGGGGTACACAGGCTTGTGAGGATTTCCCCGTTTGATGCCTCCCGCAGAAGACACACTTCCTTCGTTTCCGTAGACGTCATCCCTGAAATCGGTGAAGAGGTAGATGTCGAGATAGATCCCAAGGATTTAAGGATAGATACTTTCAGGTCGTCCGGGGCGGGCGGTCAGCATGTGAACGTCACGGACTCCGCGGTGCGAATAACGCATATTCCAACCGGTATTGTCGTTCAATGCCAGAACGAGAGATCTCAGATAAGCAACCGTACAATCGCCATGAAGATACTCAGGTCTCGCCTTTTTGAGCTGAAGAGAAGGGAAAAGGAAAAAGAGATCCAAGAGATGAGGGGAGAACGCAAGGACATCGGCTGGGGGAATCAAATTCGCTCTTACGTGTTGCAGCCGTATCGTTTGGTGAAAGACCATCGCACCGGTCTGGAGAGCGGTAACGTGGACGCTGTCGTGGACGGAGAGATAGACCAGTTTATCGAGGAGGCTTTAAGGTGGAGGAAGGCAAACGCCGCCAAGTCCTCCGCAGGGGGTAATGGGAATAGAAACTCGAATAAAAGCTGATCTTCACATACATACGCTGGCAAGCGGTCACGGGTATTCTACCGTAAGGGAGATATGCCGCTCCGCGCGCGAAAGAGGCTTGGAGATGGTGGGCATTTGCGATCACGGACCCGCCATGCCGGGAGCCGCTCACCCCTACCATTTCGCGAATCTGATTGTGCTTCCAAGGACGATAGACGGTATAAAAGTATTGAGAGGAGCCGAATGCAATATTGTTGATATAGAGGGAAAACTTGATCTTCACGAAAGAATTCTCAAAGTACTTGACATAGTGCTTGCCGGCTTCCACCTTTTCTGCGGTTTTGACAATCGAAGCGTTGAGGAGAACACCCAGGCTATCATAAGCGCCGTCAGAAGCGGATACGTTGATATTCTCGTGCATCCTGGGAACCCGCTTTATCCTCTCGATTACGAGACTGTCGTCAGAGAAGCGGTGAGGGCGGGCGTGGCGCTTGAAGTCAACAATGCCTCTTTCACAATCGTCAGGAAAGGCAGCGAGGAAAACTGCGAGAAAGTGGTGAAATTCGCTAAAGAGTTCGGCGCTTATGTTTGCGTGGGAAGCGACGCGCATGACGCCTCAATGGTAGGCGTGTTCGACAAGGCTCTGGAGCTCATAGACAGGCTTGGGCTTCCGGAGGAACAAATAATCAATAGAACCGCGAAAACTGTCATAGAGTTTTTGAAAACACGGGGCAAGGAGCCAGGTTTCTGATTTTTTTGCTGATCGATTCGTTTTGCCATTTTTATATATTGGGGTTTTCGGAGAAGCGTTTATCCGCTGTTCATGGCGTTTGAGGACTTTTCCTCTGCGAAGAAAAAACGCCTCTTTGTTTTTCCGGGCGGAGAATCATTTGACAAATATTAACGGAACTCTACAATTTTTGACATGTGTTGCCGAAAACATATAATCGAAGATTCCATTCGGGGAGCGGGTTTTCCCCGGATGCCGCGTTGTTCAACTGTCAGCAGCGGAGGGCTCAAAGACCCTTGCGGGTTTTGAGCCCCGCTTCAGGCTACATTTTGTGGTCAAAAGGAACAATCAGAACATTTGAAGAATTAACTTTAGGTCGGAGGGATAAAGATTGATAAAGTTCAGAAGAGTCACGAAAGTGTATCAGGGGAACATATACGCTTTGGATGATGTAACTGTTGACATAGCCAAGCAGGAATTCGTGTTTCTTGTTGGACCAACTGGATCCGGTAAATCCACTTTCATCAAACTCATGCTAAAGGAGGAGGAACCCACCAGCGGGCAGGTTTATATTGCCGATACGAACCTGGCTGATATCAAGAGGTGGAAAATTCCTTATCTCAGACGAAAGGTGGGGTGCGTTTTTCAGGATTTCAAACTGCTGCCTCAAAAGACAGTATATGAGAACGTGTCCTACGCGCTTGAGGTGACGGGTAAACCCAGGAGAATAATAGAAACTTACGTGCCGGAAGTTTTAAAACTGGTCGGCTTGAGCCATAAACTCGACGCATACCCGGATGAGCTCTCGGGCGGCGAACAGCAAAGGGTTTCGATCGCGCGAGCGTTCGTCAACAGGCCCCCGATTCTGCTGGCCGATGAGCCAACCGGAAATCTCGACCCTTCGATGTCCGTGACGATTGTGAAGCTTCTTGAAAGGATCAACGCGACGGGCACGACCGTCATCATGGCCACCCACGACCAGGAGATCGTCAATATGTTCAAGAAGAGGGTCGTGGAACTGCGCGAAGGCAGAATAATAAGGGACCAGGCAAGGGGTGTCTACGGTCATGGCGGTTAACTTCATGTATTTCTTAAGGGAATCCACATCGAGCATGCGCCGCAACATGGCTCTTACGTTTGCGGCCATTATGGTTACCGGGCTTTCCCTCATCATTCTTGGCGTGGTAAGCATGTGCGTTCATGCTCTAAATGGAGTTGCGACCCATGTCAAGCAGCGAGTCGATGAAATAAGGGTGTTCCTCAAAGATGACATAACTGTAGAGGAAAGGCAGAGCCTCGAGTCTTTCATAAGGAGAATGCCCGAGGTAAGAAGTGTAACTTACATCTCTAAAGAGCAGGCTCTTGTGGAGTTCAAGAAAATGTATAAGGACCAGGCGGGGATACTCAAGGAGATAGAGGGAAACCCCCTTCCGGCTGGGTTCAAGATCAGGATGAAGGACCCGAAATATAACAGGACGGTTGCCAAAAGACTCAACGGGCGGACGGAGATAAGCGTTGACCCGAACACCGGAAGGAAGGAGATAAAGTTTCGTGAGGATGTTGTTAACAAAGTTTTGAGATGGGCGAGCGCTATTCAGAGAATCGGGCTTTTTTGGGTAATCGTATTCGGGATTGAAGCCGTTGCCCTGGTTTCAATTGCCATCAGGATGGCGATTTACTCCAGGCGCAAGGAAATAGGGATAATGAAGCTGGTCGGCGCCACCAACTGGTTTATAAGGTGGCCTTTCATGATGGAGGGTGTGTTCGAGGGCTTCATCGGCGCGGTGATAGGAATCATCGTGTCTCTGCTCTGGTATTCGGGATTGATCACCAGGGTTGAGGCATTCGTTAATATCGCGAATCTCGTGTCGAGCGGTTACCTTGCCTTGCTCTCCTTTATTCTGGTGCTTATCGGGATACTCATAGGGTCGGCGGGAAGCGCCCTTGCCTTGAGAAGATACATTGAGGTTTAGAACCATTTTCTCAGCCAGGCATGGAAATTTCAGGCGCGCGTTCGCGCGGGCACCCTATACTCGGTTGATTTTTCAACCTTCCTCGGTGCCAGCGGCTTGGGGCGCTTATCCAAATGATTGTGACCCCCATCCGAGAGGTGAGGCGTGGAAATAACCACTCTTTTGTTTACTTGTGAGGTAAAATCACCCTCGTATCGTTTTGCTATTTTTGAAACGACCTGCTGATGGTTTGAATATGAGGTTCAGGTGAGCGGAATGGAAATTGAAAACAGTGAGGGCAACCGCCAAAGATTCAAGAAGATTCTTCTCGGGGTTCTCGTGGTCGTTATCTTGGCCGCTTTAGTAGTTGCTTCGGGTTATTTTCTGGATAGGCTTATCTTCAGTAAGCAAAAGACATCGGGCCAGGCATTTAAGCTTGAAGAATCAAGTTCTTATGCCAAGGCTATCCGTGATCTCAAACGGTATTTTCACAAGCGGTTTTCCCTTGCCAAAATAACAAACGCGGCGAAGCTTGCTGTGGAGAGGGCGCGCAAGAGGGGCGTGAAGAGTCCAGAGAGGCTCGAAGAGCTCGGCTTAAGAGCGCTCATCGGAGCCCTTGGGGACCACCACTCGTCGTACCTGACGCCGTATGAGTACAAACGGCTCGCCGAGGACATCAAGGGCAGTTTCTACGGGGTAGGTTTTGTGCTTCGTTACGATAAGAAACTGAAGAGGCCCGTGGTATATAACGTATTGAAGGGTTCGCCCGGGGATAAAGCGGGCGTAAAGAGGTCGGACATCATCGTCTCGGTCGACGGGAGGGACACCAGGGGCGTGAGCCTCGATGTCATCGTCAGCACCATACGGGGAAGGAAAGGTACCACGGTGGTGCTCGAGATAGAGCGCCCCGGCGTAAAAAAGCGCTTCAACTTCAGGATAAAGAGAGGAAAAATAGACATCCCAGATCTCGAGGTGGAGATTCTTGACGGCAAATACGGGCACATCCAACTATTAAGTTTCAGTTCCGGGATAAGCAATAAAGTAGGTGATCGCGTAAGGGAACTCGAGGAAAAGGGCGTTAAAGGCTTCATTCTCGATTTGAGAAACAACCCGGGCGGACTTCTCGACGAGGCCGTCGGCGTCGTATCGATTTTTGTCGATAGGGGCATTGTCGTAAGTTATGAGGGGAAAGGAGAGGCCAGGCAGTATGAAATGACGAGGGGAGGAGCCGAGACAAACCTGCCGCTTGTGGTGATTGTAAATGGAGGCAGCGCGAGTTCCTCTGAAATCGTCGCTGGCGCTCTGAAGGATTTAAGGCGCGCAACTCTGGTTGGCAGCAAGACTTACGGAAAAGGCTCCGTACAGAAGTTGTTCGGTTTGCCCAACGGCGGAGCGGTTAAACTCACAGTTTCTCTTTACTACTTGCCGAAGGGTGAGTCGATTAACGGCAAAGGGGTTCGACCGGATGTGACGGTAGAGATTAAGGATGAGCCGGAGGAGGAGGAGAAGCTTCAGCTTGAGAAAGCCAAAGCCATCCTCCAGGAACTAATCGAGGGCGAAGCGAGCGCTTGCCTTGCATTCCTGACCGCTGCTTGATTGTTCAGTGTTTAATTTTAAATTTCACTTACGCCCGTTGGTTTGGTTATCAAATACTTGAAATCATGCCGAGTTCGTTTTCGGTTTTTTTCCGCGCGCGCCTCCCTTCCAAAATTGCCCTCGAAACTTAAGAAAAATCTCAGGCGCGGCACTCACCGGCGGTTTCTGCATCCCGGTGATATACTTTGCCTATGGCGGCAAAACGGATAGAGGAAAACATAACAGTTAAAGCTACGAACCGAAAAGCCTTGAGGGATTACGAGATCGAGTCCCGTATCGAAGCTGGAATTGCCCTGCTCGGAAGCGAGATAAAATCCATAAGAGAAGGTAGGGTAAACATAAGGGACGCTTACGCGACGGTTGAGGGTGGGGAAGCTTACCTTTACGGGATGCACATAGCGTCCTATCCGCAGGCCTCCCACTTCGGGCATGAGCCGGAAAGGAAGAGGAAACTTCTTCTTCACAGGGATGAGATAAAAACCATAGCGGGCAAGATTCAGGAGAAGGGTTATACGCTGGTTCCGCTTAAGGTTTACATTAAAAATGGATGGGCAAAAGTTGAGCTTGGTCTTGCGCGGGGGAAGAGAAAACACGACAAAAGGCGCGAGATAGCCAGGCGCGAGGCTGAGCGAGAGATGGATCGGGCTGCACGCCGGAGACGATAGAAAATTTTCTTTGGCGCCCTAATCACCGCCGCGTGTTGAATCGGGAATTTTTTGCTTCCTTATGGCTTATGTCAGCTGCATGTTCTATACTTTAAATAAAGTGCGCCGGTTCTAGCTTCTTTCCGTAGCGTGCCTTTCCGAGGGGGCGATCCGGTTTCGACAGGGGTGAAAGAAGCGCGGGCGCGGGTCGAGCTCCAGCGGCTCGTAAAAAAGCTGGGAAAAACCAAACGCCGACTCAGAACTGGCGCTGGCTGCTTAATGCGGCCACATCCACCGGAGAGGTCCTGCGGCTCCGGCTGGGTGACGGCAGCAGGATTACTCCCGCACTTTGAGTTCCTCGGTGTGTGGGGGGAAGTTTGAGAGGAACTGGTTCCGGTAAGGCCGCCCGTGAGCCGAGCCGGGACGAGAATTAAATCACGGGATACACCCGTAGAAGCTCGCGTGGAAACTCCTCTGGACGCGGGTTCGACTCCCGCCGCCTCCACGAAGATAGTTATTCTTCGGTGCCTCCGTTTGATTTTTTGGACTCACGCAACTTTCTCATCTGCTTTTTCGTTTTGCCTTGAATGTTTCACGATGCCTTTGAATCATATGGAAAAGAGTCCTGATGGACTTGAGAAATGAAGCGTTCTTTCTTTTTTGAAAGCAGATCAAAATCATGACATTTTTCCGGCTGCAGATTTTAAGTCATTGGATTCGGTGTGTTTAGCCAGGAGCCCGTGCATCCTGAGGTTTTCTTGTTCCAATGACCTCGCGTATTTTGCGGCTTTTTCTATTTCAGCTTTCACCGCCTGGTGTTCTCGTTCAAGCTTCACGTAATCGGTTAAATTTAAGAGCTACTTGTCTTTCAAACGGATGTTTTTGTCAAGGCCGAGGCTCCATTTGCTTAGAGTTTTAAGCTGATGCGGGAGGTTATCGATCCTTCTTTTTGAATAATTCTCATCTCTGAAACCTCTCGTTATTGGCAGAAGATGGCTCATTTCTTTCGTAAAATATCGAAAGCCATTTCGTAATACTTTTGGCGGATCTATTGCCCGCAAGTAATCGCTTAAGTTCCTTGGGGAACACCCTTATGTCGGCAAGGTGCTCTATTTCCACAGCCGCAACATTTACCCTGAAACCCGCTTCGATGTACTGTAGCGAAAGGTCAACATCATAAGCATGCATAAGGCCAAAGCTTTCATCAAGCCTTATTCCCACCTCTCGTGACCCAACTCAGTCCGTAAATTGTGGCGACCTCGGTGATCTTCCAAGTAGGTTTACAATACTCCGGATAGCCTCTCATGTTAACAATGGTGGATTCTGCATTTGGCTTCCCGTCTTCCCTTATCGTATGCCTGCCGGCAAACCCAACAAGGCCAACGTCGGATCTTCTTTCGATGAAGTCTATTATCTGCTCAAGCCATCCCTCGTTGAAAATAAGCAAATCGCTGTGAAGAAATGCTACATATTTTGACGTGAGCTTTTCGAGTGCCTGGTTTATGGCGCGTATAATGCCCACATTTTCGCGGTTTTCAATAGAAATTGCCGGGTTGAGACTGCGCAGGAATTTCAATTCATTAAAACCGTTATTTCCGATCGCGAGTTTATAATTTCCGGTTGTTTTCAAAAGCTGCTCTATCAATTAGTCGTTTTTCGGCTTCACGGTAAAAAAGTGAATGACAATAGGTGTCGGTTCCATAAGCTGTTTCACTCCCGAAAACGTAAAATTTGAAGGTCACTGTTATCCAACAATTGCTTTTCCAATTGAAATGCCAGTCGAATTTGCGGTCTATGGTGTGGGGGGATTAAAAAACTTATATCACAACCATAAATCCTATCGAAAACGAGGATATCAGCGTAAGTTCGAATGCTGCGCACGGGGCTTTGCTCATCTGTTAGAATTATCCAGTTGTTATTGTGAGCGCATTTTTTACGCGAGTTTGAGTTTCAATTTGCAGGTGACTTGTTATGAAAGATAAGGCAATTGGGGTTTTTGACAGCGGCGTCGGCGGACTGACCGTCGTGCGTTCCATAATTGATATTCTTCCCGAGGAGGACATAATCTATCTGGGTGACGATGCCCGGGGTCCATACGGACCTCGAGAGCTTGACGAAGTACGCAAGTTCGCGCGGGAGATCATAGAATTCCTTCTTGGTTTCGGGGTCAAGGTAATAGTTATCGCGTGCAATACGGCCACCGCAGCAGCGATTGAGATTGTGCAGAGCGAATATGACATCCCGATCATTGGCGTCATAAAACCGGGTGTCAGGGCGGCTCTTAGGAAGACCAGGACAAAACGCATCGGCGTCATTGGGACGGTAGGCACAATCAACAGCGGCGCATATGAGAGGGTGATAGGCGAAATAGACCCAGAGGTTATTGTCGTAAGCCGGGCTTGCCCGGAATTTGTCGATTTTGTCGAACGAAATGAAACCCACGGGTCGCGGATAGAGAAAATCGCCAGGTCCTATCTTGAGCCCATGGTCACGCAGGGAATAGATACCCTTGTTCTTGGTTGCACCCATTATCCGCTTCTTGAGGACCTCATAACCGATGTGGTCGGTCCGGGAATCTCCCTTATCTCGAGCGCCGAGGAGACCGCAGTCGAAGTGGGAGAGATACTCGACAGCCTTGGCTGGAAACGCAGGCCCGATAATCGTTCCAGCCTTATGTTTCTTACCACCGGGGACGTACAGAAGTGCCGGGAACTGGGAAGAATGTTTCTCGGTCCGGAGGTTGAGGATGTCATCAAGGTGCGAGTGGGTGAACCCGCTTTGGAAATAATCGAGCATTTCGAGCAGATGAAGGGAAGGAAAGCTTAAGTGGTGAACCACGCATGAGCGGGTAAATCCTTAAAGAACCGGCTTTTCGTAAAAGTTTTCCGCGTTTATAATCCCCGTTGAGGGTGCAGGCACCGGGGTGTTCTATTTCTACCGGCTAAACTGTTTGCCTGGATTGTGATTTTTATCTCCACCACGAGAGGCGGATCAAAGATGTCCGTGGAATTCATAGCGCTAGGCACATGCGGTGGATACCCCAGACCAAAAAGAGCATGCAGCGGGTACCTTATAAGGTCTTCTAAATCCAACTTGCTTTTAGACATCGGCAATGGGGTGTTGTCAAACCTCCAGACGTTCATCCAGTTTTATGAGGTCAGCGCGATTGCCTTAAGTCACATGCACCCGGACCACTACGCCGACATTTTCTCCATCTTCACGGCGATAAGATTTTTTCCAGTTGAGCTTGAACCAATAACGGTCCTTGCGCCTGCTGGGGCTTTTGATTTCATCCGACCCGCTTTAAGTTTGGAAGCTCGTGAATCTTTTTTCAAGGTTTTCCGGTGGATTGAATGGGAAGAAACAGACGGAAGGGAGGGCGAAAAGGGAGCTCCAACCAGTAAAGAGCGTGAAGAGTCTGGGGGATGCGGGAAAATGGCGAATCTGAACGAATCTTGTGGTGTGGGGCGCTCGGCGGATGGACCGGATTACATCGAATACACATATGAGAGCCCTTTAAGAATCTCCGGCTTTGATATACTTCCCGCGAAAGTCAACCATTCCATAAACACGCTTGGATATAGGATAGAAGTTGAGGGCAGGGTAATCGCTTACAGCGGTGATTCGGATATTTGCGATGCCCTAATAGAGATTGGAAAAGATGCCGACCTTTTCATCTGCGAGGCTACATTCACTCATCAGGTGCACGAGAAGGGGGGCGGACATCTTTTCGCGTCGGAGGCGGGCAGAATTGCCGCTGCGGCAAAGGCGAAAAGGCTTATCATAACGCATATATGGCCTCTTTTTGACGAAGATGTGGCTGTTGTTGAAGCCGGCAAGGAGTTCGGTGGCGGGGTGGAAAGAGCGTTTGAGGGCATGCGCATAACGTTTTGAAACGTGCTGTTCAAAAGAGATGTAAAATACATTTCGCGGCTTTGAAGTGGCATGGTTTTTGAAAGTGAGGTAAACGTTGATAAGAACGGACGGCAGAAAGCCCGATGAATTAAGAGAAGTAAGGATAATAAGGGATTTCATCCCACACGCTGAGGGCTCTGTTCTGATTGAAATCGGCAGGACCCGTGTTATCTGCACGGCGTCTTTCGAGGACGGGGTCCCGGGTTTCCGGAAAGGGACGGGGAGCGGTTGGATAACTGCGGAATACTCCATGCTTCCAAGGGCGACACCGATGAGAAAACCGCGGGACCTCTTAAGCGGAAGGGCGGACGGTAGATCCGTTGAGATTCAACGCCTGATTGGAAGGTCCTTGCGGGCTGTGGCGGACCTCTCCCTTCTACCCGAGAAGACTTTCTGGATTGACTGCGATGTCATCGAGGCGGACGGAGGGACGAGAACGGCGGCGATTACCGGGGCGTACGTTGCCTTGAGAGACGCTATCCAGACCGTGATGGAAGAAGGCGAGATAGAGGAGATGCCCCTTAAAGATTTTCTTGCCGCGGTGAGCGTTGGGATGGTTTCGGGTGTTCCTTGCCTTGATTTGTGTTTTGAGGAGGACTTTAACGCAGAGATGGACATGAATCTCGTTGCTACCGGTGAGGGACGCATAATAGAGATACAAGGCACCGCCGAGAGAAGACCGCTGAGCAAGCCTGAGCTAAACGAGATGGTTGAGCTCGGGCTTAAGGGTATATCGAAGCTCATCGAGATTCAGCGCACGGTTCTATCCGAACCGCGTCCAGGAACAAGATAGATTCCACTCTATAAGCTAACTTTCCCGTCGAGAAAACATGGAGAATCCGAATGGAGATCATAATAGCGTCAAGAAATCTGGGAAAGATTCGAGAAATAAAAGAGGAACTCTCATCAACGGGCGCTCTTTTTCGGACTTACGAGGATTTTTCGGACTGGGAAGAGGTTGATGAGGACGCGGAAACCCTTTTGGAAAACGCGGTTAAGAAAGCTCGTGCGCTCTGCGATAAGTATGGATTACCCGCGATTTCTGATGATACGGGGCTTTTTGTTGATGCCCTTTGTGGAGCGCCAGGTGTCGAGTGTGCCCGTTTCGCGGGACCCGAGCAAAACCCGGACAAGAACATTGAACTGCTTCTTGAGAAACTCAAAGGGGTTCCCCTTAAAAAGAGGAAGGCAAAGTTTGTTTGCGTGCTGGTGCTCGCGCTTCCCGGCGGGGATATGAAAGTTGCCAGAGGTGAGTGCGAGGGCTATATACTTTCGGAACGGAAAGGTTCAGGCGGTTTCGGATATGACCCCGTTTTCAGACCCGAAGGATTTGAGAAAACCTTCGCAGAGCTAACTACAGAGGAAAAGAACAAAATAAGTCACAGAGGCAAAGCGCTTAAAGAGATGAAAAGAATCATTGCCGAGATTTGCGGTAGCTCCCGGTGAGGCAAAGCCCTTACCTACTTTCGGTTGAAATGCGCGAAGCGAATTCCAAAAGCCCGTAGAAAAACTTCCTCACCTCGATGCGAATTTGTTCCGCGCAAGATAAGACCTCATCCCTCGGACCGCAAAGCGGGTCCTGGATTGCGCTAACATGATTAAAACAGGGGGAAAACCTGCTCATCAGCTCATAGACTCCGATTCTGACGCCCTCCAGGGGGTACATGTATTCCCTCGGAGTGCGCTTTAGCATTTCAGCCGCGTTCAGGAAAGCCTGGACTGTCTGGTTTCTGTCATTAAATCGCTTGATTTGAAACGTACCTTTAGGCGCATCGGTTGCCAATCCTCGCTCGGGACACCCGAGCAAAGTCCAGATACAACCGTTGATTTCAAGCAGGGAAAAGCATTTCTCTTTATGCTCGAGGTACAGGTTTGCGATTAGATAGGATTGCTGCCTTGTCATCGCGACGACGAGATCAGCTTCTCTGACGAGCGCTTCGGAGAGTTTCACCGGGGACTGGCAGGGGGCATCTATTTGAAGATGCGCGAGCGCCGCCTCGCAATCAGGGTGCACGTCGCGGTCGTTTTGAGCGTCGATCCCACAGGAGGATACGATGAAGGACTCTGCCAGGGTTTCGTTAAGAGCGCCTGCGGCGTGCCTGAAGACGGCCTCGGCAATAACGCTTCTAAATAGATTGCCTTTACATACAAAAAGGGTCTTGAATGCGGGTTCGCTCATGACTTGCCCGCGTATGTATCTGCTCGGGACAACACGTTCAAGGCGCCCCTGTCGATGGATATATCAAACTTCGTGCCGCCGGGGTAGAAGAGAAGTTCGCCGTCTTCCTGAGCGTATGCGTCTTCGAGCAGCTCGACCGAAGCCTTTTCGCATACGACGAACTCAATCCCGGGCATCCTGGTGTGAAGACCTTTCAACAGAAGCAGCGCCGCAATGAAAGCGCGGAGTCCGCTTATCGGTTTCACGATTGTCACGTATATCTTTCCGTCATCGGGTCGGGCGCCCGGGGCTATCATCAGGTTTTTCCCGTAAACGCTGATATTCGCAAACATTACCCCGATTACCGGTCCGTTGTACTGATAACCATCCGCTTGAATTTTCATTCGATAGGTATCAGGTCCCCTGAAAATCACCATGGCTGCTCTTTTGAGGGAAGCGTACCAGTAGCCGAGCACCCCGAACCTCTTGTATTTTAGCGACCTTCTGACAAGGTCTCCGTCGAGCCCTATTCCGAAAACGTTGCTTGAGTAGCTCGTGCCTTTCCTTGCCCCCTCTAAGTTAATTCTCATGAGGTCAACGCTGCGAACATTGAAATCAACCAGCGCGCTCAGCGCGGTTTCCGCTTTTTCAAGCCCGAGCGCGCGGCAAAAATCATTGGCAGTTCCCGCTGGTATGGGGACCAAAACAACGTTTTTGCTTGACCGTGAGAGCATTACGTTGTTGATAACCTGGTTTATTGCCCCATCGCCTCCAAAGACCATGATTACCCTGGATCCGCCGAACCTTTTCGACCAGAACTCGATGGTCTGACCCATGTCGTCAGGGAGGTCCGTTGAAGTCTCCTCCGGGCTCATCCCTTCCCTGCGGAGCATGCTCCGTACTTTTCCCGCGAGTTCGGAGCCCTTTCTGCTCATGGGGTTGACGATTATGAGGAGCCTTTCTTCAATCGATTTAAGCCTGTCAATGAGTTTTCTCTTCTCAGGGTTTGTCATGGGGTTCACTTCCTTAGTGGATGAAAGTATAGCATATGTATCACTGCAACGCTCAGTGGATTTTTCGCCCTCTCAATATGAGCCCCAAAACCTATTTTACCGCTTTTAGAATTGTTATTGGATGCCAGGGTTGATGTCAAAGCGGTTTCTTATATGACATGATAATTGAAACGATAATTTGACATGGTCTTGTATTTTACTCAAGTATTTTTTAGTGATTTCATTGGCGTTAAACTGATTTTTGCGTTTGGGAACGGAAGGTGGGAGTTGGTAAGGGAAAGTTTTGAATTAATCGCCCATAGGGGTGGAAGGGGTTTTGGCACGGATAATACCCTTTCTGCGATGTTGAATGCGGTTAGGGCCGGCGTCCGATTTATTGAGACGGATGTGAGGTACACATCCGACGGTGAGCTCGTCCTCTGTCATGACGCCATCATCTGGGCGAGAGCCGTGCGGCGGATTACTTACGAGGAACTCACACGGATTGCTCCGGAAAGACCGCTCCTTCGCGAGGTCCTCGATGCCCTTGCCTCTTGGGTTGATTTCAATCTCGAGATAAAAGAGGCGCCTCCCGGGGAGGTTTGGGAGATGATTCGGACATATTCAATCGATACGACAACGCTCATATCCTCTTTTGACAAGAAATTCCTTCGATCATTTAAAAAGATTGCCCCTCACGTTAGATGCGGATACTTGTATCGAACGAGTTACGCTGAGGAAAAGAAGATACAGAGCGCTCTTGAGATGGGCGTCGAAGTGGTTATGCCTCAATTTCACAGCGTGAGCCCCGAGCTGGTTGACCGAGCGCACTCAGCCGGGTTGAAAGTAATTCCCTGGACAGTTAACGACATAGAGGATTTGAAAAAACTCATCGATTGGAAAGTTGACGGGGTGGTCACGGATCGGTACCTGAAGTTCAAATCAGTTTTTATGGACTTGGGGGGTTAGAGGGCGGGTAAAATCCGGTTATTCCTTTTGGTTTAACAGTTAATTTGATATTTTAAGGCTCTGCTTAGCGCGCATCCAAAATGAGCCCGTCGTACTTATCAGTCGCCGTAACCTTCTGGATGCCTCGAGTGCCATATCCGCAAAAATGGTGCCAGGCACCTTTTTTGCATTTTTTCTGCACGTGGATTAATGAACTGGTGTCAGCCCTGCTGCTAT
>OGCI01000360.1_pt1 | contig 55645 bp, 70 predicted proteins | sample 1570021 | NCBI WGS metagenome assembly OGCI01 (sample SAMN06264664, study PRJEB24512) | hot springs metagenome | isolation source: Hot spring water | place: South Africa: Tshipise | collected 2015-06-21
TGCATGTATTAGGCACGCCGCCAGCGTTCGTCCTGAGCCAGGATCAAACTCTCCATAGAAAGTTTATCTCTAGCTTCATACGCTTTTCGCTTCGTTCAGTTTTCAAGGAACATCTTTGTCTAACGACGACTTTAGCATTTTATCACTTCTTTTTGTTTACGTCAACATCATTTTTTTGTACTGACGCTGACGACGTTTATTAATTTAACACACGAAACATTTTATTGTCAACAATATTTTTTTAAAAAATGTTGTTATTTATTCATGCATCATATCATGCTGTTTTTTGCATAAGATGGTCATAAAAAGGACAAGGGGGGAACAAATATTGAAGTTTTTTTATATTCTCGACGGAAAGAAAATAAAAAAGTGGCTGCTCATCATATCAATCGCCTTTGTTACAGCCTCCATTTTGTATATTCAACAAATCGCAAATGAATCTGTATTTTCCAACGATCTTGGGCCGAAAGCAATTTATAAAGTCGAAAATAAAAAAAATGAGCTCGCCCTAACATTTGACATTAGTTGGGGAGAAACAAATGCTATTCCTATTTTAAACGTATTGAAAAAGCATGATGTAAAGGCCACGTTTTTCCTATCTGCTTCTTGGGCCGAACGTCATCCTCGCATCGTGAAAAAAATTGTAGAGGATGGTCATGAAATCGGAAGTATGGGCTACGAATATAAAAACTATACCGAACTTGAACGAGGGAAAATTATCCGTGATTTAGCACAAGCTAAAAAAGTATTTGATACGTTAGGCATGAAACATGTCTCTTTTCTTCGTGTGCCAACAGGAAATTTTAACAAAAACGTTTTAAAAACTGTTCATTCTTTCGGCTATACTGTCGTGCATTGGAGTGTTGATTCAAAAGATTGGCTTAATCCTGGGGTAAACTCGATCGTACAAAATGTTACAGAAAACGCGAAAAGCGGAGATATTGTATTACTCCACGCATCAGATTCGGCGAAACAAACCGCTCAAGCGTTAGAACAAATCATTATATGGATGAAAAAAGAAGGATATAAAAGTGTACCAATATCTGATCTTATCAACAACGCGCATATAAAAAGCAAAGAAATAAAATGAGGCTTTGCCGCCTCATTTTATTTACGTAAAAGTCTATGCAAAACGAGCAATTGATACGCATTGCAAATTAATAACGGAAACAACATTAAATATAGCCAATTTTCCTCGTTAATTCTCAACACCGGGAACCATTCAATCACTGTAACAACAACCATGAAAAATAATGCAGGCACAAACGCCTCTCTATTTGTTTCCCTCATTTTTACATATGCAACAACGAGCCCGAATACAAAAATAAACAGGGCCACAAGCACATAACTAACAATTGATTCTCCTTGTTCAGCAAACAGCTGATAACGGAAATAAACAAGGTCAAATAAAACGAAGGCGATTAACACAATTTGTACCGCATTCCATAATTGAACTGAACGAAACATTCCGAGACCAAAGCGATGGATCGTTAAATATGCAAAGAAACCCATTTGACTAATGACACTAAAAATAAAACCTACGCCAATAAGCCAGACGAGAACAGATAATATCTCCTTTACTTCGAAGGATGTAAAAAGGTGAGCATATTCATTCCACTTCACAACGAATCCAACAACTCCAGTGCTTATACCACCGACAAACAACGTAGAAAAGAACAACTGAACCCACTTTCGACTATTCAACTCATGTAACCCCCACTTTTCAATATTCCTTTCAAAATTCTATCAACGAAATAAGAAAAATGCTAGCGAATATTTTTGCAAAGAACATTGAATATTAACAGTAAGGAAACTTGTTGAAAGGGGCCTTTGGTAATGAAACGAACATTTCTGCTCCTCGTATGTAGTTATGTATTAGTACTGACAGGGTGTGCCCAGCAAGAAAAAACCGCTGTTCAACCCGATTACGATCAAACGAAAAAAATGGTCGTCGACATTTTAAAAACGGATGAAGGGAAAAAGGCAATTCAAGAAGTAATGGGAGATGAAAAAGTCAAACAACAACTCGTCATCGATCAACAAATAGTAAAAAAAACAATTGAAGAAACGTTAACTTCAGACAAAGGAAAAGCATTTTGGAAAAAAGCATTTGAGGATCCGAAGTTCGCTCAAAATTTCGCGAAAAGCATGCAAGAAGAACATGAAAAATTGTTGAAAGCGCTCATGAAAGATCCTGAATATCAAGCAATGATTGTAGACATTATGCAAAATCCAGAAATGAAAAAACTCATACAAACGGAAATGAAAAATAAAGATTTTCGCGCTCACTTGCAAAAAGTGATTATAGAAACATTTAGCAGCCCGCTATTTAAAGCGAAAATTGAAGACATTCTTATGAAGGCAGCGGAAGAAATGCAAGGGGGGAAGAAAAAGTCTGATGAAGAAGGGTCAAGCGAAGAACAAACAGCATGAGGGGCTCAATCGCCCCTCATCGCAATTTCGCAATGATTTTTCTTGCAATATCCATATACACTTTTCCGATCGGATGATCTTCCCCATATACTGAAGGGGCGAAATCATCATCGTTCCAATCTGGTTGTCCGAGCGGCAGTTGTCCTAATAAATCCGTCTGCAGTTCTTCAGCTAACTTTTGACCGCCGCCTTTTCCAAAAATATATTCTTTTTCCCCCGTCGTTTTGCTTTCAAAATATGACATATTTTCAATGACACCGACAACTTCATGATTTGTACGTACCGCCATCGCTCCCGCCCTCGCTGCTACAAAAGCTGCTGTTGGATGAGGAGTCGTCACAATAATTTCTTTCGATGTTGGGAGCATTGTATGCACATCTAACGCTACATCGCCTGTACCTGGAGGCAAATCTAATAATAAATAATCCAACTCTCCCCATTCCACTTCATCAAAAAAGTTTTTTAACATCTTCCCAAGCATCGGGCCGCGCCAAATGACCGGGGAATTATCTTCTACAAAAAAGCCCATAGAAATAACTTTTACTCCGAACCGTTCAACTGGGATGATTTTTCCCCCCCGAACGATAGGGCGCTCAGTAATGCCCATCATGTCTGGTACGCTAAATCCATAAATGTCAGCGTCAATTAAACCGACTTTTTTACCAAGCCGTGCAAGCGAAACAGCTAAGTTAACGGAAACCGTCGATTTTCCTACTCCACCTTTTCCGCTTGCGATCGCCAAATAAATCGGCTCATTTACCATTCGCTCTTCTTCTAACGGCAATTGAGCAAAGCGAAGTCCAACAGAAGACGCCCCCGCATCTTTTAAACGTTGCACAACGGTTTGTTGTACTTGAAGTTGTTGAGCCGTTTCCGTTTTAGCTAAAGCAATCTTTACGCTCACTAGTCCTTTTTCTTCATTTATCTTGACTTCTTGAATGGCCCCTGTTTCTTTAAACGTTTTTTTCAAAAAAGGGTCATAAATTGTTTCGAGCAGTTCCAAAACTTGTTTTTCTGTCAACATCGCGCCTCACCAATCCTTATGTATTCGGTTTCACACTTTCAATATAACATAATTTTCTTAATAAAAAAATGAATCCCTCTCATTCAGAAGGATCGCGTTCATTTGATACATAGCGCAAAACACCTTTGTAAATCGAAGCGGCAAGCTTTTCTTGATACGATGGGGACGATAACAACATTCGCTCTTCTTCATTTGACAAAAAACCTACCTCAACTAACACTCCTGGCTTTTTTGCTTTTTTTAATAAATATACTGTTTGAATCGGTTTCGCCAATCGGTCTGTATTTTCCAAATTAATGCGTAGCTCTTGTTGAATAAACTTAGCTAATCGTTCATTCTCCTTTAACGAAGGATAATAAAACACTTGCGCGCCTTTCCATTTCGGTGAAGGGATCGCATTTAAATGGATGCTAATAAAAAAATCAGCTTCTGACTCATTAACAAATTGAACTCGTCGTTGTAAATCTTCTATTTTTCTCCGACTATATCCTCTCGTTTGCTCGCTTGCTAAATCGTAATCCCCTTCTCTTGTCATTTGAACAAGTGCTCCTTGTTGTTGCAAGTAATCACGTAATTTTAGCGCTACATGAAGAGCTATTTCTTTCTCAATTACATCTCCCCCAATCGCCCCCCCATCAGGGCCACCGTGCCCTGGGTCAAGAATGATGACCTTCCCTGATAACGGTAAGCTCCACGCTTTCCACGAGCGATCGCTTAACACGTAAAACTGTAACAAAAGGACAAAAACGATAAAAAGAACGATAATGCGTATTTTCATCCCTTCTCCTCCCCACTATTTATGTTATATGGGACAAGAGAAGAATTTAGAACGGTTACTTTAAACGAAGCTTTTGACGACGCAATCCTTTTTCCATTCCTTCTTCCCACCATGCGTCGATATAGCGAGCACATACATCGTATATCCCATCTCTCAACTGTTTCATGTACTCATGTAGCTCATGAATGAGCTGCTCATACTCATCTATACAACGACTTTTTACCGTTTCGATTTTCTCGCCGTAATATGCAAATCGACTATAATGCGCCCCGAGTAAGTACGCTTCAATTGCAGCATCCATACAAATGTTTTCAATGACATGGGAAACAATCATATATCGTTGCCAATATGTATGTACACGTCTACACAATTCACGATAAGAAAGATCACGCAATACGTTTCGCTCATAAGTAAGCTGTTTTTCTAATTTCTTCGCTGTAAATGATGTAAGCATTCCCATTTTGCTGTCCCTCCTTATGTATATTGTCTGCATGTGACAAAGGAACATACAAAAAAAATCCCGGCAAATAATTGCCGAGATTCGTTGAAATTAACGTTTTGAGAATTGTGGTGCACGACGAGCGCCTTTGAGACCGTATTTTTTACGCTCTTTCACACGAGAATCGCGCGTTAACAAGCCTGCACGTTTTAATGTTTGACGATATTCAGGGTCAACTTGTAACAATGCACGAGCGATGCCATGACGGATTGCGCCTGCCTGACCTGTGAATCCACCGCCGCTTACGTTTACTAATACATCGTAGCTACCGAATGTTTCTGTTAAAACAAGTGGTTGTTTTACAACTTCAACTAACGATTCGTATGGAACATAATCACGAATGTCACGACCATTTACGATAATGCGTCCTTCACCTGGAACGAGGCGTACACGCGCAACTGAGCTTTTGCGACGGCCTGTGCCGTAGTATTGTACCTGTGCCAAAATAATGCCCTCCTTTTAATCAATTATCCGCGAAGTTCATAAACTTCTGGTTTTTGTGCTTGATGCGGATGTTCACTTCCGCGATAAACGTGCAATTTTTTGAACATTTGACGACCAAGGCTACCTTTTGGAAGCATGCCGCGAATCGCTTTTTCAAGCATTTGTTCTGGGTAATTTGTGCGCATTTCAAGCGCTGTTCTCACTTTTAATCCACCTGGATGTAAGCTGTGACGATAGTATAATTTGTCTGTTAATTTTTTACCTGTTAACTCAATTTTCTCTGCGTTAATAATGATGACATGATCACCTGTGTCAACGTGCGGTGTGTAAGTTGGTTTATGTTTACCGCGCAAAATTGCAGCAACTTCACTAGCAAGACGTCCTAACGTTTTGCCTTCTGCATCAACAACGTACCATTTACGTTCTACTTCATTTGGCTTCGCCATATACGTACGCATTTGTTTTCCCTCCTAAAATAAAAAATAAACAAGCGATATTTATTTCAACACGATTAATTTCCGGGGCTAATCGTGGGTTTAAAATACATACCATATGATATAATATCTCTTCCTCAACTCAATGTCAAGAAAATGTTACACCTGGATTAGTTGTCATACGAAACGTGCCATAAATATAGACCGTGACCTGGAGCCGTCTTCCCTGCAGCACTGCGATTTCTTTGTTGCAAAATTGTTTTCATTTCTTGTGCGCACCGCTCCCCCCGTCCGACTTCTAGCACCGTACCAACAATAATGCGAACCATATTGTACAAAAAACCGTTGCCAACAAGACGGAAAATGAGCTCTTCTCCTTCTTGGATAACTTCCGCCTCATAAATTGTGCGGACTTTATCATCCACTTCCGTTTTCGCCGAACAAAAGCTTGTAAAATCATGCGTCCCGACAAGATAACGTAACGCTTCATTCATTGCTGTTATATTTAGTGGATACGGATAATAATACGCATAATGACGCAAAAACACATTCCGCTCCCCGGTCCATACGCGATAACGGTATTCCTTCTTTTTCACGCTAAACCGAGCATGAAAAGCAGGGGACACTTCGCTCGCTTGTTTAACAATCACGTCATCAGGAAGAAGTGCATTTAACGCTTTTGGCCACTTTTCATCAGGAATCGCAAGCGGTGTATCGAAATGAATGACTTGTCCTTGTGCATGAACAGTTGCGTCCGTCCGACCTGAGGCGTGTACGCGAACGAATTGTCCTTTATGAATAATGGAAAGGGCACGTTCAAGCTCCCCTTGTACTGTTCGCTTTTGTTGTTGGATTTGATATCCTGCAAAATGTGTACCATCATACGCAATAATACATTTTATTCTTCTCGTCATCTGAACTTAGCCCCTTTTACGAACGAAGTAACCATAGCGCAATGGCCAATAAGGTAAGCAAAAGCATAAAAACCGTATCTGCATGCTTCCACGTCAACTCGCGCCATTTTGTCCGATAGTTCCCTCCGCGATACCCGCGCACTTCCATCGCCACAGCCAGTTCTTCTGCGCGCTTGAATGCGCTAATAAATAAAGGTACGAGCAGAGCCGTCATCGCTTTCATTCGTTCTGATAATGGACCGCTTGAAAAATCAACACCGCGCGCCGTTTGAGCTTTCATAATTTTTTCTGTTTCTTCCATCAGCGTTGGAATGAAACGAAGGGAAATGGACATCATTAACGCCAGCTCATGAACAGGTATATTCCATTTTTTTAAAGGCGAAAGTAACGACTCCATGCCATCTGTCACTTCAATCGGGGTTGTTGTTAAAGTTAATAATGTAGTTACAACGATTAGAAGCAAAAAGCGTAAAGAGATAAACGCTCCTTGTTGAATACCTTTATCATACACTTCGATTCCAAACCATTGAAACACGACATGTCCTTCTTTTGTTAATAGAACATGGAGAAGAAAGGTAAAGACAATAACCCATAAAATCGGTTTTAAACCTTTTAACATAAACGCAAGTGGAATGCGCGATAAAACAAACAAGACGCACGTAAAACAAGTTAATAGCCCATATGTCCATCCATTGTTGGCGAGAAACACGATAAAAACGTAAATAAACATCATGATGAGCTTTGTACGTGGATCGAGCCGATGAATGAAAGAGTCTCCAGGAACATATTTTCCAATAATCATACTGTTCATCATGTCCGCTTCACCCTAGCAAATAACGTTTGTAATGATTGAACGATATCTTCCATCGTTAAACATGGTACATCGAATTGTACGCCAAATTTTTGCTCAATGGCGCGCTGAAACAATATCGTCTCAGGTACATCTAACCCAAGATGTAATAAATCATCAACATGTCGGAAAATTTGCTCCGGCGTCCCTCTTCGCACAATCGTTCCTTGATGCATGATGATAATTTCATCAGCATACCTTGCTGCTTCTTCCATACTATGTGTGACAAGCACAATCGTCATCCGCTTTTGTTTTTGAAGGCTAGCAAACATCTCCATCATTTCTTTTCGACCACGGGGGTCTAATCCGGCAGTCGGTTCATCTAACACAAGCACTTCTGGCTCCATCGCCAAAACGCCTGCGATGGCGACACGACGCATTTGTCCCCCACTTAAAGCAAATGGTGATTTATGCCGCACATCCTCTGGCAAACCAACAAGTGTTAACCATTCACGCACACGAGCTTTTGCTTCTTCTTCTTTCATACCGAAATTCATCGGACCGAAGCAAATATCTTTTTCTACTGTTTCTTCAAATAGTTGATGTTCAGGAAATTGAAATACGATTCCTACTTTTTTTCGCAACGGCTTTAACTGTTTTTCTTTCTTTCCTGCTGTTATTGTATAATCCCCGAGATGAACAGTCCCTTTTGTCGGCTGGAGTAAGCCATTCAAATGTTGCAAAAAAGTGGACTTTCCTGATCCTGTATGACCGATCACGGCGACATACGACCCGCTCCGAATATCCACATGAATATCGTACAACGCCCGTTTCTCAAAAGGGGTATTTACTTGGTAACGGTGTTCGACATCGCGGAATACAATGTCCATAATTCACTCACCAACCCCTCCATAGTTAGATGATCCATTGTAAGCGGAATATGCTTTTGTTTCAATTGTTGACTTAGTTGAAGGGAAAACGGCAAGTCTAATCCCATTTGCTCTAATTTCGATCCGTATGAAAAAATGTGCGCAGGTGTCCCTTCTAATACAATGCTCCCCTTATTCATCACAAGTACACGATCAGCTTTTGCGACTTCGTTTAAGTCGTGAGTAATAGAGATGACTGTCATATGATGTTCGCGTCGAAGCGATTCCATCACATGGAGAACTTCTTTTTTTCCGCTCGGATCAAGCATTGATGTCGCCTCATCTAAAATAATGACATTTGGCTGAAGAGCGATGGCGCTTGCGATGGCGACACGTTGTTTTTGTCCACCTGATAAGCGATGCGGCTCGTGATGAATGAAATCTTCCATTTTTACCTTTTTCAATGCTTCATTTATACGTTTTGACATCTCATTTTTTTGTATCCCTTGATTTTCAAGACCAAAGGCGACGTCATCTTGGACAGTCGTTCCAACAAACTGGTTATCTGGGTTTTGGAAAACAATTCCTAGTCGTTCTCGAACGTCCCATACCGTTTCTTCATTTAACGGAATACCGCATACGTGAATCGTTCCACTCGTAGCTGGCAATAGGCCAATCAACAATTTAGCAAGCGTCGATTTCCCTGATCCGTTATGTCCAACAATTGTTACCCATTCCCCTTTATACACTTGGAATGAAATGTTTTGTAACGCGTATATGTTTTCGTTTGCATACTGAAAGCTTACGTCTTCTACACGTACTACAACTTCCACGTTTCTCTCCTCATCTCTTCTGAATTTTCTTACTCTCTACTCTACTACAAAAAAGAAAACAAAAAAAGGGCATAGATCCAGTTCAAAAACTGTCTCGCCCTTGTAAAAACGTATTAAACTAGTTCAATAATCACCATTGGCGCACCGTCACCGCGACGTGGTCCAAGTTTCATAATGCGTGTATAGCCACCTTGACGGTCTTGATAACGTGGCGCGATATCGCTGAACAATTTTTGAATCGCATCTTGACCTGTTTCTGTGTTTGCTACTTCTTTGCGAACGAATGCAGCCGCTTGACGACGTGCATGCAAATCGCCGCGCTTTCCTAATGTAATCATTTTTTCTACAACAGAACGCAACTCTTTTGCACGAGCTTCTGTTGTTTCAATTCGCTCATTAATGATTAAGTCTGTCACTAAATCACGAAGCAATGCTTTACGTTGAGAGCTTGTGCGTCCTAATTTTCTGTAAGACATGTGATGTCCCTCCTTTATTTCACTTTTAACATGAAAATGCCTAGTTAACCAAACGCTTAACTAGTCATCTTTACGTAAGCTTAATCCTAGCTCTTCTAACTTCGCTTTTACTTCCTCAAGCGACTTGCGGCCTAAGTTGCGCACTTTCATCATATCTTCTTCCGTTTTTTGAGCAAGCTCTTGCACTGTGTTGATGCCAGCACGCTTTAAGCAGTTGTACGAACGAACAGAAAGATCAAGCTCTTCAATTGTCATTTCGAGCACTTTTTCTTTTTGGTCTTCTTCTTTTTCGATCATAATTTCAGCATGTTGTGCTTCGTCTGTTAAGTTCACAAAAATGTTCAAGTGCTCTGTTAAAATTTTTGCCCCTAGTGAGATTGCTTCTTTCGGGCCGATGCTACCATCTGTCCACACGTCGATCGTTAACTTGTCGTAGTTTGTCATTTGACCGACGCGCGTATTTTCGACTTGGTACGATACGCGCGATACCGGCGTATAAATGGAATCGATCGGGATAACACCTATCGGTTGATCCTCGCGCTTATTAGCATCAGCTGGTGTATACCCACGCCCGCGTTTCGCTGTCATTCTCATGCGCAAACGACCGTCTTTTGCCAATGTGGCAATATGAAGGTCTGGGTTGAGAATTTCTACATCGCTATCGTGAGTAATATCCGCAGCTGTAACGACTCCTTCACCCTGTACATCAATCTCAAGCGTCTTTTCTTCGTCCGAGTAAATTTTTAGCGCTAGCTTTTTTACATTTAAAATGATCGTTGTTACATCTTCCACGACGCCATCAATTGTTGAAAACTCGTGCAATACACCATCTATTTGAACAGATGTTACAGCGGCACCAGGGAGTGAGGATAACAGGATACGACGTAAGGAGTTACCCAAAGTTGTACCATATCCACGCTCAAGTGGTTCAACGACGAATTTGCCATATTTGGCATCCTCGCTGATTTCAACCGTTTCGATTTTCGGCTTTTCGATTTCCAACATTCCTTTAACCCTCCTTCAAAACGTCGAAACCCCGATTAAACCGATGACAGCTCAATCGAAATTCCCCCATGAATAAGTTCCCGAATGTGCACAACAACTGTTTTTCATTTCCCTGTAAGAATGACTATATCCCATTATTGACACATACACAAATTCTATACAGAGAAATTAAACACGACGACGTTTTGGCGGACGGCATCCGTTATGTGGAACCGGTGTAACATCTTTGATCGCTGTAATTTCTAGCCCAGCCGCTTGAAGTGCACGAATTGCTGCTTCACGACCAGCACCCGGACCTTTTACGTTTACTTCAACAGTTTTCATGCCATGCTCCATAGATGCTTTTGCAGCAGCTTCTGCAGCCATTTGTGCAGCGAACGGAGTTGACTTACGAGAGCCTTTAAAGCCTAACGCACCCGCACTTGACCAAGAAATTGCATTTCCATGAACGTCTGTAATTGTGACGATTGTGTTGTTAAAAGTCGAACGGATATGAGCAATACCAGATTCAATGTTCTTTTTTACACGACGTTTACGCGTATTCGTTTTACGTGCCATTCGTTCATGAACCTCCTTTACTTAATTATTTTTTCTTGTTCGCTACTGTACGACGTGGACCTTTACGTGTACGAGCGTTGTTTTTCGTATTTTGGCCACGAACTGGCAATCCGCGACGATGACGAAGACCACGATAGCAACCGATCTCCATTAAACGTTTAATGTTTAAAGATACTTCGCGACGAAGATCTCCTTCTACTTTCAAGCGATCTACGATTTCACGAATTTTCCCTAATTCTTCTTCCGTTAAGTCGCGAACGCGAGTGTCTTCAGATACGCCAGCCTCTGCTAAGATTTTTTGTGCAGTTGCTTTACCGATTCCGTAAATGTATGTTAATGAAATGACTACACGTTTGTCACGAGGAATATCTACACCTGCAATACGTGCCATGATTTGTACACCTCCTCAAGTTTTATCCTTGTTTTTGCTTATGCTTTGGATTTTCGCAAATAACCATAACTTTTCCGCGTCTGCGAATAACTTTGCATTTTTCGCAAATCGGTTTTACAGATGGTCTAACTTTCATGAGAACTTACCTCCTTGTTCGTGCGGAGTGTTATTTATATCGATACGTAATTCTTCCACGTGTTAAATCGTAAGGTGATAACTCAACTGTTACTTTATCACCCGGTAAAATGCGAATAAAATGCATGCGAATTTTACCTGAAACGTGAGCTAAAACGGTATGACCGTTTTCAAGTTCCACTCGGAACATCGCATTCGGCAACGTTTCAACGACTGTACCTTCCACTTCAATTACATCGTCTTTCGCCATTGAACGGCTCTCCCTTCTTTTTTGAAATGAGTAACATGTTCAACTAACACGACCAGTTTACAGCTTACGATGCGCATCCGCAAAGAAGGTTAAAGCGTTCAAAGTGTTGTTAAAATTTCATATCCCGCCTCAGTAATCGCAATCGTATGTTCAAAATGAGCACAAAGCTTGCCATCTACTGTGACGACTGTCCAATTATCTTCTAACGTGCGAACATAACGGGTTCCTGCATTCACCATCGGCTCAATGCATAGAACCATGCCTGGCTTTAACCGCGGTCCCTTATTTGGCGGACCGTAATGTGGGATTTGCGGATCTTCATGTAAGTCTTGACCAATTCCATGTCCGACATACTCACGCACAACGGAAAAGTTATGCGCTTCAACGTATGTTTGGATCGCATGGGAAATGTTCGTTAACCGTGCGCCAGGTTTCGCTTCTTCCAATCCACGATACAATGACTGCTCCGTCACTTCTAAAAGCTTTTTCGCCTCTTCTGAAATGGCTCCGACTGGATATGTCCACGCCGAATCACCATGATATCCATTGTACTTTGCGCCAATGTCGATGCTAATAATGTCTCCTTCGCGAAGCACACGGTCTCCTGGGACGCCGTGAACGAGCTCCTCGTTTACTGACGTACAAATGCTCCCACGAAATCCATTATATCCTTTAAACGAAGGAATTGCATCATGTTTGCGAATAAACGTTTCAGCAATATGATCGAGCTCTTTTGTCGTTATACCTGGCTCGATATATTTTTGTAACTCTTGATGAGTTAACGCAACAATTCGGCCAGCTTCACGCATAATTTCAATTTCACGCGGGGTTTTGCAAATGATCATTATTGTAAGCCCCCAAGTAATTCACAAATGTCAGCAAACACTTGATCAATATGTTGTTGTCCGTCAATGTTGCGCAAATACCCTTTCGCCGCGTAAAAATCAAGCAACGGCTGGGATTGCTTCATATTGACTTCAAGACGGTTCGCTACTGTCGTTTCGTTATCATCTGCACGTTGATACAACTCTCCACCGCATTTATCACAAACACCGTCTTGTGCTGGCGGATTAAATACAAGATGATACGTTGCTCCGCATTCTTTACAAATGCGTCTACCTGTTAGACGTTCCATTAAAATGTTTTTATCTACTTCAATGTTAATGACATAGTCGATGGAGCGGTTCAATTGTTGAAGAAGCGTTTCTAACGCTTCAGCTTGGGCAACTGTTCGCGGAAACCCATCAAGCAAAAAACCGTTTTGGCAATCGTCCTTGCTTAAACGCTCACGAACAATGCCGATTGTCACTTCATCTGGAACAAGATCGCCGCGATCCATATATGATTTCGCCTTTAAACCGAGCTCTGTTCCCTCTTTCATCGCTGCTCGAAACATATCCCCAGTAGAAATGTGAGGAATTTTGTATTTCTCAACGATTTTCTCTGCCTGTGTGCCTTTTCCGGCTCCCGGCAGTCCCATCAATACTAAATTCATCAATTTCTCCCCCTCAGCTCTCTATATGAGGTAGAGGGAATAAAATTCCCAACACCTCTTTATTTAATAAAGCCTTTATAATGGCGCTTCACTAATTGGCTTTCTAGCTGCTTCATCGTCTCTAAAGCAACGCCAACGACGATTAGCAAGCTCGTTCCTCCAATTTGAGCAGAAGGCGGTAGTTTAGCGAACTCGATAAAGAAGACAGGAAGAACAGCGATTGCTGCTAAAAATAGAGCCCCGACGAAAGTTAAACGATACAAAACGCGTGTAATGAATTCCTGCGTGTTCTTTCCTGGACGAATGCCCGGAATATAACCACCTTGCTTTTTCAAATTGTCCGCCATTTGTTCTGGATTGACTTGAACAAACGCATAAAAATACGTAAAGGCAACAATTAAAGCGACGTATATGAGCATACCAACTGGTTGTGTGTAGTCAAAAACTTTTTTGATCCACAATGTTACATCATTCGAGCCGAAAAACGATGCAATCGTCGGTGGAGTAATGATAAACGACACCGCAAAAATAACCGGAATAACACCTGCCGGGTTTACTTTTAACGGAATGTGTGTCGAATGACCACCTACTGGACTACGTCCTTCTAATCGCTTCGCATACTGAATCGGAATTTTCCGAAACGCTTGTTGCATATAAATGACGCCAACAATAACTGCAACAACTGCTAAAGCGACCAACAATACTGTAACGATGCGTAAAAACAGCTGATCACCAGCGTTTTCAAATTGTTGAACATAAATTTGGTTAAGCGTTGTCGGGATACCAGACACAATTCCTGCAAAAATCAATACAGAAATGCCGTTCCCAACACCTTTAGCCGTAATTTGCTCACCAAGCCACATTAAAAAGGCTGTTCCAGCTGTTAAAACAAGCGCGATAAGCAAATACGTCGGAATGCCTGGATTTTTAATAAGCACACCACCAGACATATTATGAAAGCCGTACGACATAGCAAACGCCTGGATAAAACCAAGCACAATTGTAAAATAGCGAGTAAACTGAGCGAGTTTACGACGGCCTACTTCCCCTTGCTTCGACCATTCAGTAAATTTAGGAATAACATCCATCTGTAATAACTGTACGATGATGGATGCCGTAATGTATGGCATGACGCCCATCGCAAAAATAGAAAAGTTTTTTAGAGCGCCACCACCGAACGTATTCAACACGCCAAAAGCGTTGAATTGATCTTGCATTTTTAGTACATCTGCATTTACGCCCGGCACGGGAATAAATGTACCGATGCGAAATACAATGAGCATAAGAAGGGTGAATACAATTTTTCTTCTTATATCACCCACGCGCATAAAATTGGAGATTGTTCGAAACATTAAATCACCTCAGTCGTACCGCCAGCAGCTTCGATTGCTTCTTTTGCAGAAGCAGAGAATTTATGAGCTTTTACTGTTAATTTTTTTGTGAGCTCACCGTTTCCAAGAACTTTGATGCCTGCTTTCAACTTGCTTACGACGCCTGTTTCAAGCAACAATTCTGGTGTCACTTCCGTACCGTCTTCAAAGCGATTTAACACTTCGAGGTTAACGATCGCATATTCTTTACGATGGATGTTAGTAAAGCCGCGTTTTGGTAAACGACGGAATAAAGGTGTTTGACCACCTTCAAAGCCGATGCGTACACCGCCGCCAGAGCGAGCGTTTTGCCCTTTATGTCCTCTACCAGAAGTTTTTCCGTTACCAGAGCCGATACCACGACCAACACGATTACGTTCTTTACGGGAACCTGGTGCTGGTTGTAATTCATGTAGCTTCATGCCTAGGCACCTCCTTATTCTTCTAATTCTTTTACTGTTACAAGGTGAGAAACTTTATTGATCATTCCACGAATGGCTGGATTGTCGTTATGAACAACTGTTTGATGCAATTTTCGTAAACCTAATGTTTTAACCGTCACGCGTTGGTCTTGCGGACGACCGATTACGCTGCGAGTGAGGGTAATTGCTAATTTTTTCGCCATCATTTTTCCCTCCCTTATCCTAACAGTTCCTCAACTGTTTTACCGCGCAATTTTGCAACATCTTCAGCACGTTTTAATTGCTTCAAACCGTCGATTGTTGCGCGCACCATGTTGATTGGTGTGTTGGAACCGATTGACTTCGATAAAATATCGCTAATGCCTGCTAACTCTAATACCGCACGTGCAGGACCACCGGCGATAACTCCTGTACCTTCAGATGCTGGTTTTAAAATAATTTCACCTGCTCCGAAATGTCCGATTACTTCATGTGGAATCGTTGTACCAACGATCGGTACAGTAATTAAGTTTTTCTTCGCATCTTCAATTGCTTTACGAATTGCATCCGGAACTTCTTGAGCTTTTCCAGTTCCGAAGCCGACATGACCGTTTTTGTCACCAACAACGACTAACGCAGCGAAACGGAAACGACGTCCACCTTTTACAACTTTAGCTACGCGGTTAACGGCAACAACGCGTTCTTCTAGTTCAAGTTTATTTGGATCAATGTGACGCATCTCTGTCCCTCCTTCTTAATTAGAATTGTAATCCAGCTTCACGAGCAGCGTCTGCAAGTGCTTTAACACGTCCATGATATAAATATCCACCACGGTCGAATACAACCGATGTAATTCCTTTTTCAAGTGCACGTTTAGCAATTAATTCGCCCACTTTTTGAGCTGCTTCAACATTGCCCGTTGATTCTAAATCGAAATCTTTATCTAATGTTGACGCGCTAACAAGCGTCACAGCTTTCATATCGTCAATGATTTGCGCATAAATGTGTTTGTTTGAACGGAACACATTTAAGCGTGGACGTTCCGCAGTTCCTACTACTTTACGACGAACACGAGCGTGTCTTTTTTTGCGAACTGCATTTTTATCAAGCTTAGTGATCATTCGTGTCACTCCTTTCATTTACCTAAGCAGCATTATTTCTTACCAGTTTTACCTTCTTTACGACGTACAACTTCACCTTCGTAACGAATACCTTTTCCTTTGTAAGGCTCTGGTGAACGAACGGCACGAATGTTTGCTGCTAATTCACCAACGCGTTGTTTGTCCGCACCTTTAACAATAATTTTTGTTTGTGAAGGAACTTCGATTTCAAGTCCTTCTTCAGGCTCGATTTCAACAGGATGAGAGTATCCTACGCTTAACACGAGCTTTTTCCCTTGTTTTGTCGCACGGTAACCGACACCGACAAGCTCAAGGCCGCGCTCATAACCTTTTGAAACACCTTCAACCATGTTTGCAAGTAAGCTACGAGTCGTTCCGTGAAGCGCGCGATGATGTTTCTCATCACTTGGACGCTCAACTGTTAAAACGTTACCTTCTAATTTAATAACCATATCTGGATGGAACGTACGAGTAAGTTCACCTTTCGGACCTTTTACAGTAACTGTGTTACCGTTTAATGTAACTGTAACACCAGCTGGAATTTCCAATGGTTTTTTACCAACACGTGACATGTATTACACCTCCATTCGTTACAAAATAATTACCAAATGTATGCTAACACTTCGCCGCCAGTGCGTTTTTGACGTGCTTCTTTGTCAGTTAAAATACCTTGAGATGTTGAAAGAATTGCAATTCCTAATCCGTTCAATACGCGTGGAACTTCGTCCGCTTTTGCATATACGCGCAAACCAGGTTTGCTAATGCGTTTAAGACCTGTAATTACGCGTTCATTGTTTGGACCGTACTTTAAGAAAATACGAAGAATACCTTGTTTGTTATCTTCAATGTATTCGACATCACGAATGAAACCTTCACGCTTTAAAATTTCAGCGATTTCTCTTTTAATTTTTGAAGCAGGAACTTCAAGTTTCTCGTGACGCACCATGTTCGCATTACGAATGCGAGTAAGCATATCTGCAATTGGATCTGTCATCACCATTATGTTTTACCTCCTTCCCAACTCATGGGTTTATTACCAGCTTGCTTTTTTCACACCAGGAATTTGACCTTTATACGCTAATTCACGGAAACAAATACGGCAAAGTTTAAATTTGCGATATACAGAGTGTGGACGTCCACAACGCTCACAACGAGTGTACGCTTGCACTTTAAACTTTGGTGTGCGTTTTTGTTTCGCGATCATTGATTTTTTAGCCACGTTTTCGCCTCCCTCTTTTTACGAATGGGAATGATTATTTTTGGAATGGCATACCGAGCAATGCAAGTAATTCACGAGCTTCCTCGTCTGTTTTCGCAGTTGTAACGATCACGATGTCCATACCACGAACTTTGTTCACTTTATCGTAATCAATTTCTGGGAAAATTAATTGCTCTTTTACACCTAACGTGTAGTTTCCGCGTCCGTCAAACGATTTTTTAGAAACGCCACGGAAGTCGCGCACGCGCGGTAAAGAAACGGAAACGAGCTTGTCGAAAAACTCGTACATACGCTCACCGCGAAGAGTTACTTTCGCACCGATTGGCATTCCTTCACGAAGACGGAAACCTGCGATTGATTTCTTCGCGCGTGTAACAACTGGTTTTTGACCAGAAATTAATGCGAGTTCTTCTACAGCGTTATCTAACGCTTTCGCGTTTTGTACCGCATCACCAACACCCATGTTGATGACGATTTTTTCGATTTTTGGAACTTGCATCACAGATTTATAGTTAAACTTGCTCATAAGAGCAGGAACAACTTCTTTCAAATACTTTTCTTTAAGGCGGTTCATTTGAGTACCTCCCTTCCTCAATCACTTCATTATTTGTCTAAAATTTCACCAGAACGTTTCGCGTAGCGAACTTTTTTACCGTCAACCACTTTATATCCAACACGAGTTGGTAATCCTGTTTTTGGATCAAGAGGCATTACGTTTGATACGTGGATTGGCGCCTCTTGGCTGATGATGCCGCCTTGTGGATTTGCTTGAGAAGGTTTTACATGTTTTTTGACGATGTTCACACCTTCAACAAGCACTCGGTTTTTCTTTGGAAACGCAGCGAGGATAACGCCTTGTTTGCCTTTATCTTTACCAGAGATCACTTGTACTTTATCACCTTTTTTTACATGCATCTGAATCGCACCTCCTTAAAAGGCTTTTCCTTTTCATTAAATCACTTCTGGAGCTAAAGAAACGATTTTCATAAAGTCTTTTTCACGCAATTCGCGAGCAACTGGTCCGAAAATACGTGTACCGCGTGGGCTCTTGTCATCACGAATGATTACGCAAGCATTTTCATCAAAGCGGATGTAAGAACCATCTGTACGGCGCACGCCACGTTTCGTACGAACGACAACCGCTTTAACAACTTGACCTTTTTTAACAACGCCACCTGGTGTTGCATCTTTAACAGTCGCTACAACGATGTCGCCCACATTCGCATAACGACGACCAGAACCACCTAGCACTTTAATGACAAGCACTTCACGTGCACCAGAGTTATCAGCAACTTTCATACGAGTTTCTTGTTGAATCATTGACGAAACCTCCTTTCGGATTTGTATCCATCATACCGAACATATTCATTAAACGATTACAGCTTTTTCAACCACTTCAACAAGACGGAAACGCTTTGTTGCAGAAAGAGGACGTGTTTCCATAATTTTTACGATGTCGCCCACTTTTGCTACGTTGTTTTCGTCATGCGCTTTATATTTCTTTGAATACTTTACGCGTTTGCCGTAAAGAGGATGCTTTTTATAAGTTTCTACAAGAACCGTGATTGTTTTATCCATTTTGTCAGAAACAACACGGCCAACGAGAACTTTACGATTGTTGCGTTCACTCATTGTGCGAACCTCCTCTCGATATCAATTATTTGTTAGCAGCGATCTCTCTTTCGCGAATAACAGTTTTCATACGCGCAATCGCTTTGCGTACTTCACGAATACGAGCTGTATTCTCTAATTGACCTGTTGCCAATTGGAAGCGAAGGTTGAATAACTCTTCTTTCAACGCTTTAATTTTTTGTTCAATCTCGGCAGTGGTAAGTTCACGAATTTCTTTAGCTTTCATTTGATTCACCACCAATTTCTTCACGTTTTACGAATTTGCATTTGATTGGAAGTTTATGAGAAGCAAGACGTAACGCTTCACGTGCTACTTCTTCAGAAACCCCAGCGATTTCAAACATGACTTTACCAGGTTTAACAACAGCTACCCAACCTTCTGGAGCACCTTTACCGGAACCCATGCGCACTTCAAGTGGTTTTGCTGTGTATGGCTTTGAAGGGAAAATTTTAATCCATACTTTACCGCCACGTCTCATGTAACGAGTCATCGCACGACGAGCAGCCTCGATTTGACGGTTTGTAATCCACGCTGGTTCTAACGCTTGTAAACCGTATTCACCAAAATGTACTTCCGTACCGCCTTTTGCGCGACCTTTCATACGACCGCGATGTTCACGACGATATTTTACGCGTTTTGGCATTAACATGATTAATTTCCTCCTTCCTCAGTTTTCTTTTTCGTAGGAAGGACTTCTCCACGATAAATCCATACTTTCACGCCGATTTTTCCGTATGTTGTGTCCGCTTCTGCCGTTGCGTAATCAATGTCAGCGCGAAGAGTATGAAGTGGAACTGTTCCTTCACTGTAATGTTCTGAGCGAGCGATATCTGCTCCACCTAGACGACCAGATACCATCGTTTTAATTCCTTTCGCACCTGCGCGCATTGTGCGTTGGATCGCTTGTTTTTGCGCACGACGGAAAGATACGCGATTTTCAATTTGACGCGCGATGTTTTCTGCAACAAGTTTCGCTTCTAAATCTGGCTTTTTAATTTCAACGATGTTGATATGAACGCGTTTGCCAGTTAGTTCGTTCAATGCTTTGCGAAGCGCTTCAACTTCAGAGCCACCTTTACCGATAACCATTCCTGGTTTCGCTGTGTGGATAGTGATGTTCACACGGTTTGCCGCACGCTCGATCTCAATGCGAGAAACAGCTGCATCGCTTAAACGCTTTGTAAGGTATTCACGAATTTTAAGATCTTCGTGTAAAAGGTCCGCATAATCTTTTTCAGCGTACCATCTTGATTCCCAATCACGGATAATACCAATGCGAAGACCGATTGGATTCACCTTTTGACCCACTGATTATCCCTCCTTCTTTTCTGAAACAACGATCGTGATATGGCTTGTGCGTTTGTTAATTGCGCTCGCACGACCTTGTGCACGAGGACGGAAACGTTTCAATGTTGGTCCTTCGTTCACATAAGCTTCTGTAACAACAAGCTTGTTAACGTCCATGTCATAGTTATGTTCTGCATTTGCCACTGCAGATTTTAATACTTTCTCGATAATTGGAGAAGCAGCTTTTGGCGTATGACGAAGAATGGCAACTGCTTCACCTACTTGCTTTCCTCGAATTAAGTCAATGACTAAGCGAGCTTTACGAGGAGCAATTCGAACCGTTCTAGCAACAGCTTTAGCTTGCATAATGAAAGCCTCCTCTCATATTAACGTCTTGTTTTCTTATCATCAGCAGCATGGCCTTTGTATGTGCGCGTTGGCGCAAATTCACCGAGCTTATGACCAACCATGTCCTCTGTGATGTAAACCGGAACGTGTTTACGACCATCGTAAACAGCGATCGTATGACCGATGAATTGTGGGAAAATAGTTGAACGACGAGACCATGTTTTGATTACTTGTTTTTGTCCAGTTTCGTTCAATTTCTCAATTTTTTTCATTAAATGATCATCACAAAAAGGACCTTTTTTCAAGCTGCGACCCATAAGTGAACCTCCTTTCGTGATTGCTCTACGGTTCTTTTGAACCGTAGCTCAACCCCGTTATTTTTTACGACGACGTACAATAAATTTGTCGGATTTGTTTTTCTTTTTGCGTGTTTTGAATCCAAGCGTTGGTTTACCCCATGGAGTCATTGGAGACTTACGTCCGATCGGTGCTTTACCTTCACCACCACCATGTGGGTGATCAACAGGGTTCATAACAGAACCGCGAACTGTCGGACGAATACCTAACCAACGAGCGCGTCCAGCTTTACCGATGTTCACAAGCTCATGTTGTTCGTTACCAACTTGACCGACTGTCGCGCGGCAAGTTGCTAAAATCATACGAACTTCACCTGAAGATAAACGAACAAGTACATATTTACCTTCTTTACCTAACACTTGCGCAGATGTACCTGCAGCACGCACTAATTGTCCACCTTTACCAGGTTTCAACTCAATGTTGTGAATTACTGTACCAACTGGAATGTTTGCTAAAGGTAATGCATTACCTACTTTAATATCCGCATCTGGACCTGACATGATTTCCATGCCAACTTCTAAGTTTTTCGGAGCGATAATGTAACGCTTTTCACCATCTGCGTAATGAATTAACGCGATGTTCGCAGAACGGTTTGGATCGTATTCAATTGTAGCAACGCGTCCTGGAATGCCATCTTTATCGCGTTTGAAGTCAATAATACGGTATTGACGTTTATGACCGCCACCTTGGTGACGAACAGTCAGTTTACCTTGGTTGTTACGACCGCCTTTTTTCTTTAAAGGCGCAAGCAACGATTTTTCCGGCTTATCTGTTGTAAGCTCAGAGAAGTCTAAAACCGTCATACCACGACGACCGTTAGACGTTGGCTTATATTTTTTAATCGCCATGTCCGTTTCCCTCCTTCACTTTTAAACTTATACTTCAAATAGTTCGATCTCTTTGCTGTCTGGCGTTAATGTTACAATCGCTTTGCGGCGACGATTTGTTAATCCGCTATAACGACCGACGCGTTTGAACTTTCCTTTATAGTTCATAATGTTGACCTTCGCTACTTTTACGCCGAAGATCGCCTCGATTGCGTCTTTTACTTCTGTTTTGTTCGCTTTCACATCAACTTCGAACGTATATTTTTTCTCAGTCATCAACTCTGTTGAACGTTCAGTAATGACGGGGCGCTTAATAATATCGCGAGGATCTTTCATTATGCAAGCACCTCCTCTACTTTTTCCACAGCAGCTTTCGTAATGACAAGCTTGTCGTGGTTGAGTACATCAAGAACGTTGATGCCGCTCGCTGTTACAACTGTCACTCCTGGGATGTTACGAGCTGAAAGGATCACGTTCTCGTTCGCATCAGCTGTTACAATTAACGCTTTGCGATCAACGGAAAGATTGTTTAAAATTTTAACCATTTCTTTTGTTTTTGGTGCTTCAAGCGCTAGGTTATCTAACACAACGATGTTGTTTTCAAGCACCTTTGAAGATAAAGCCGATTTAATGGCTAAGCGACGAACTTTTTTAGGAAGTTTGTAGCTGTAGCTACGTGGAACTGGACCAAACACAATACCACCGCCACGCCATTGTGGAGAACGGATCGATCCTTGGCGAGCGCGTCCAGTACCTTTTTGACGCCATGGTTTACGGCCACCGCCGCTCACTTCTGCACGATTTTTTGTTTTATGAGTTCCTTGACGCAAGGAAGCACGTTGCATAATTACCGCTTCAAATAACACATGTTTGTTCGGTTCAATACCAAATACGGCATCGTTTAATTCAATTTCACCGATGTTTTCTCCGTTTTGGTTATACAATGCTACTTTTGGCATTGGGTAATTCCTCCTTTCTTAAAGAAATTATTTCGCTTTAACCGCGCTTTTAATAATAACAAGCCCTTTGTTCGGACCTGGTACGTTTCCTTTAATTAAGATTAAGTTGCGTTCTGGATCCACTTTTACAACTTTTAAGTTTTGTACCGTTACACGCTCGCCACCCATGCGACCTGGAAGCTCTTTAGATTTAAATACACGGTTTGGAGCGATCGGACCCATTGAACCAGGACGACGATGATAACGAGAACCGTGAGCCATCGGTCCACGAGATTGTCCATGACGTTTAATTACACCTTGGAAACCTTTACCTTTCGACGTACCTGTTACATCAACGATTTCGCCTTCGTTGAAAATATCAACTTTTACTTCTTGACCCACTTCATATTCCGCAAGATTTACACCACGAATTTCACGAATGAAGCGCTTAGGTGTGGTGTTCGCCTTTGCAGCATGACCTTTTTGCGGTTTGTTCGCTAATTTTTCACGTAAGTCTTCAAAACCTAATTGAATCGCTTCGTAACCGTCGTTTTCAATCGTTTTCTTTTGAAGAACTACGTTTGGAGTGGCTTGAACAACTGTTACAGGAATAAGATCTCCGTTTTCAGCGAACACTTGAGTCATGCCGATTTTTCTTCCTAAGATTCCTTTCATCTTTCACACCTCCTATATCACAATTACAACTTGATTTCAATATCGACACCAGACGGTAAGTCTAAACGCATTAAAGAATCTACTGTTTGTGGCGTCGGGTTGACGATGTCAATTAAGCGTTTGTGTGTGCGCATTTCGAATTGTTCACGAGAATCTTTGTATTTATGAACCGCACGTAAGATCGTGTACACCGTTTTTTCAGTTGGTAACGGAATCGGTCCAGATACACTTGCGCCTGAACGCTTTGCAGTTTCCACAATTTTCTCAGCAGATTGATCAAGAATTCGATGATCATACGCTTTTAAGCGAATACGAATTTTTTCTTTTGCCATTATTTTCCCTCCTTCTTCGCCTATTTTTAAAATAGACATTCTCCATGGAAATTTCCTTCACACTCGCCATGGCAAAGCGGCCGAGTGTGTCAGCAACCTTCCACTTCATCGCAGTCAAAGACCAACGTTTATTATTATATATAATTTTTATATTCAATGCAAGTTTTTTATTTGTTTTCTTTACAAACTGCCTTTCCTATTATACATATTTCGTCGTGCATTTTCAATGGAGCAAAAATAAGTGGCCTAGCTTATTGCTAGACCACTTATATCGATTACTCGATAATTTCAGATACAGAACCTGCACCTACTGTACGTCCACCTTCGCGGATCGAGAATTTTGTACCTTCTTCGATCGCGATTGGCGCGATTAATTCTACTGTCATTTCGATGTTGTCACCAGGCATTACCATCTCAACACCTTCTGGAAGTTGGATGATACCTGTTACGTCCGTTGTACGGAAGTAGAATTGTGGACGGTAGTTAGAGAAGAATGGAGTATGACGTCCACCTTCTTCTTTTGTTAATACGTAAACTTGCGCTTTAAATTTTGTGTGTGGAGTGATTGTTCCTGGTTTCGCTAATACTTGACCACGTTGTACTTCGTCACGAGAAACACCGCGAAGAAGCGCACCGATGTTGTCACCAGCTTCAGCTTGGTCAAGAAGCTTACGGAACATTTCAACACCTGTAACAGTTGTTGCTTTTGGCTCTTCAGAAAGACCGATGATTTCTACTTGGTCACCTACTTTTAAGATACCGCGCTCAACGCGACCTGTAGCAACTGTACCACGACCAGTGATTGAGAATACGTCCTCAACTGGCATCATGAATGGTTTGTCAATTTCACGTTGTGGAGTTGGGATGTACTCATCAACAGCGTTCATAAGCTCGATGATTTTCTCTTCCCAAGCTGGATCTCCTTCAAGAGCTTTTAACGCAGAACCCTTAATGACAGGAACTTCGTCTCCAGGGAAGTCGTATTCAGATAATAGATCGCGAACTTCCATCTCAACAAGCTCTAAAAGCTCTTCGTCGTCTACCATGTCGCATTTGTTTAAGAATACAACGATGTAAGGTACGCCTACTTGGCGAGAAAGAAGAATGTGCTCACGAGTTTGTGGCATTGGACCGTCAGCAGCAGATACAACTAGGATCGCGCCGTCCATTTGCGCAGCACCTGTGATCATGTTTTTCACGTAGTCAGCGTGACCTGGGCAGTCAACGTGTGCGTAGTGACGGTTGTCAGTTTCATACTCAACGTGTGCAGTTGAGATTGTAATTCCGCGCTCACGCTCTTCTGGAGCAGCGTCGATTTGGTCATACGCGCGTGCTTCTGCTTTACCTTGTTTCGCAAGAACTGTTGTGATTGCAGCTGTTAAAGTTGTTTTACCATGGTCAACGTGGCCGATTGTACCAATGTTGACGTGTGGCTTCGTACGTTCGAATTTTGCTTTAGCCATTATAATATCCTCCTTAATGTTTTTTATTAAGTATAGAATGCTTGGAAGCGAAAGTGCACAAGCACGTCCACTTCCAAGTCTTACATAAGTATTTATACTTGAACAATGCTAGAAAATCAATTATTCACCTTTATTTTTTTTGATGATTTCCTCAGCAATGCTCTTCGGAACTTCTTCGTAATGGTCAAATACCATTGTGAACGTTCCGCGACCTTGTGTATTTGAACGCAATGAAGTTGCGTATCCAAACATTTCAGAAAGTGGAACCATCGCGCGAACAACTTGTGCGTTACCGCGAGCTTCCATACCTTCGACGCGACCACGACGAGAAGTGATGTCACCCATAATGTCACCTAAATATTCTTCAGGGACGATGACTTCTACTTTCATGATTGGCTCAAGCAATACAGGATCACATTTTGACGCTGCGTTTTTCAACGCCATAGAAGCAGCGATTTTGAACGCCATTTCACTTGAGTCAACATCGTGGTAAGAACCGTCGAACAATTTCGCTTTAATGTCGACAACTGGATATCCTGCAAGGACACCATTTTGCATTGCATCTTCAAGACCTGCTTGGATGGCAGGAATGTATTCTCTCGGAACAACCCCACCAACGATCGCGTTTTCGAATTCGAAGCCTTTTCCTTCTTCGTTTGGCGAGAACTCGATCCAAACGTGACCGTACTGACCGCGACCACCAGACTGGCGCACAAATTTCCCTTCAACTTGTGCCGACTTACGGAATGTTTCGCGGTACGCAACTTGTGGAGCACCAACGTTTGCTTCTACCTTGAATTCACGACGCATACGGTCAACGATGATATCAAGGTGAAGCTCACCCATACCCGCGATGATTGTTTGACCTGTTTCTTGATCCGTCCACGCACGGAATGTAGGGTCTTCTTCTTGAAGTTTTTGTAACGCTGTGCTCATCTTATCTTGGTCAGCTTTTGACTTCGGTTCGATTGCAATTTGGATAACTGGCTCTGGGAATTGCATAGATTCTAAAATTACAGGGTCTTTTTCATCACACAGCGTATCACCAGTTGTTGTATCTTTTAAACCTACAGCTGCCGCAATGTCACCTGCATACACTTGCGCAATTTCTTCGCGGTGATTTGCGTGCATTTGTAGAATACGACCGATACGTTCACGCTTACGCTTTGTTGAGTTCAACACGTACGAACCGGAGTTTAATGTTCCAGAGTATACGCGGAAGAACGTCAACTTACCAACGTAAGGGTCTGTCATAATTTTGAACGCTAACGCTGCAAACGGAGCGTCATCGCGCGCTTCACGAACCGTTTCCTCTTCTGTATCAGGAACAGTTCCTTTAATCGCAGGAATGTCAACTGGAGACGGTAAGTAGTCAACTACTCCGTCAAGCATCAATTGAACACCTTTGTTTTTGAATGCAGAACCGCAAAATACAGGGAAGAATTGAACTGAAACTGTCGCTTTACGAATCGCAGCTTTCAACTCTTCTTTTGTAATCTCTTCCCCTTCTAAATATTTCATCATTAATTCTTCGTCAAGCTCTGCAACGGCTTCAATTAATTTACCGCGATATTCTTCAGCCATATCACGATAATCTTCAGGAATTTCGATACGCTCGATGTTTTTCCCTAACTCATCATGATAGTGGTATGCGCACATTTCAACGAGGTCGATAATACCTGTGAACTGATCTTCTGCACCGATCGGCAGTTGAACAGGGTGCGCATTCGCTTGTAAGCGCTCATGAAGCGTTTTAACAGAGTACAAGAAGTCAGCGCCAATCTTGTCCATTTTGTTGACGAAAACAATACGCGGAACACCGTATGTAGTCGCTTGGCGCCATACTGTTTCTGTTTGCGGCTCTACACCTGATTGTGCGTCTAGTACAGCTACCGCACCGTCCAATACACGCAATGAACGCTCAACCTCTACTGTGAAATCGACGTGTCCTGGTGTATCGATGATGTTAATACGATGGCCTTTCCATTGAGCAGTTGTCGCTGCGGACGTAATTGTAATTCCGCGCTCTTGTTCTTGCTCCATCCAGTCCATCGTCGCTGCGCCCTCATGAACTTCACCGATTTTATGAACGCGTCCTGTATAGAAAAGGATACGCTCTGTCGTTGTTGTTTTACCGGCATCGATGTGGGCCATGATTCCAATATTGCGAGTGTTTTCCAAGGAGAACTGTCTTGCCATATGGATTTTTTCTCCTTCCTTAAATGAAGTATCGTAATTTAATTTGCGTATAGAAATATAGGCGAATGAGCGATGGGCATGCTTTTTTTAGTTTCAACCGCATCGCTCTTACCTATTCTTAATTTAACAGAAAAATTACCAGCGATAGTGAGCAAACGCTTTGTTTGCTTCTGCCATTTTGTGCGTATCTTCGCGTTTCTTCACAGCTGCACCTGTGTTGTTTGCAGCATCCATGATTTCGTTTGCTAAACGCTCTTCCATTGTTTTTTCCCCGCGAAGACGAGCGTAGTTAACGAGCCAGCGAAGACCTAATGTCGTGCGGCGCTCAGGACGCACCTCAACAGGAACTTGATAGTTTGCACCACCTACACGGCGTGCGCGAACTTCAAGAACTGGCATGACGTTTTTCAACGCTTGCTCAAACACTTCCATTGGATCTTTACCTGTGCGCTCACGAATAATATCGAACGCTGTGTAAAGAATTTTTTGCGCTTTACCTCTTTTACCGTCAATCATAATTTTATTGATTAAACGCGTAACTAACTTTGAATTGTAAATTGGATCTGGTAACACATCTCGTTTAGGAACCGGACCTTTACGTGGCATAGTTTTTCCTCCTTTCAGTAAAAATCAGCGAGAAATGATTCATGTTATTTCTTAGCTGCTTTTGGTTTTTTCGCACCGTATTTCGAACGACCTTGCATACGGTTTGCTACACCTGCTGTATCTAACGCACCACGAACGATGTGGTAGCGCACCCCTGGTAAGTCTTTTACACGTCCACCGCGAATTAATACAACGCTGTGCTCTTGTAAGTTATGACCGATACCTGGGATGTAAGCAGTTACCTCGATACCGTTCGATAGACGTACACGGGCATATTTACGAAGCGCAGAGTTTGGTTTCTTTGGTGTCATCGTACCTACACGTGTACATACTCCACGTTTTTGCGGAGAGTAAACAGTTGTTTGAACTTTTTTGAAGCTGTTGTACCCTTTATTTAACGCAGGTGATTTAGATTTCACTACCTTTTTTGTACGACCTTTACGTACAAGCTGGTTAATTGTAGGCATGGTAAAATTCCTCCCTTCATAATCAAATTCAAGCCCACACATCCAGGTGGCTCATTTTTATGCAAAAACAAAGTTTTTGTAGTAGACCCACAAAAACAGTTTTTAACGAATGATCGCGACAGCCGCCGCTCCTACTTCGATTTTGCAAGCTTTCCCGAGCTTTTTCATCGAGTCCACTTTACATATAGGTACATGCGCTACATTTGCCGCCTCTACGACTTTTCGGACAATCGTTTCATCCGCATCTTCAGCGATCACAACTTCACGTACCTTTCCATCTTTCAGAGCTCGCACTGTTTGTTTCGTTCCTACAATAATTTGTTTAGCCTGTGCGACTTTTTCATAAGACATGTAACATATCCTCCAAAGTGACAGGTTTCGGAACACCTTTATTATGCTATCACTTTCTAAGAGCTCTGTCAACTATATTTTTTGAACCGATTGCTAGCGTCATCTGCTAGCAATCGGTTCATCATTATTTCGTTGTGACAACATCTTCTTCTTTAGTCGTTTTAATGATTGGCTTTGCTTTGCGATAGCGTGCCATTCCTGTCCCTGCCGGAACAAGTTTACCGATAATGACGTTTTCTTTTAATCCTAGCAATTCATCGCGTTTTCCTTTAATCGCTGCATCCGTTAAGACGCGCGTCGTTTCTTGGAACGATGCTGCAGACAAGAATGAATCTGTTTCAAGCGATGCTTTTGTAATTCCAAGTAGCACCGGACGAGCTGTCGCCGGACGTTTGCCCTCCATCAATACTTTTGCATTCGCATCCGTAAACTGATGGATGTCAAGTAGCGTACCTGGCAACAAGTCTGTATCGCCTGCATCGATGACGCGAACTTTACGAAGCATCTGGCGAACCATGACTTCAATATGTTTATCGCTAATTTCTACCCCTTGCATACGATATACTTTTTGCACTTCACGCAACAAGTACTCTTGAACAGCATTCATATCCTTGACTCTCAATAGTTCTTTCGGGTCGATTGAACCTTCCGTTAGTTCTTGACCGCGTTCAACTTTCTGTCCTTCCTGTACTTTGAGACGTGCGCTATAAGGGGCCGTATACGTCCGCGTCTCAACTTCACCTTGAATGACGATTTCACGCTGACGATCGCGTGTTTCATTAATTGCCGCAACAACGCCATCAATTTCCGAAATAACCGCCTGACCTTTCGGATTCCGCGCTTCAAATAACTCCTGTACGCGCGGTAAACCTTGTGTAATATCGTCTCCTGCTACCCCACCTGTATGGAACGTACGCATCGTGAGCTGTGTACCTGGTTCACCGATCGATTGAGCAGCAATAATACCAACTGCTTCACCAACCTCAACTTCTGCGCCCGTCGCCAAGTTGCGTCCGTAACATTTTTTACATACACCGTGACGCGTATTACATGTAAATGCAGAACGAATCCACACTTCTTCAATTCCGGCTTTTACAATGGCGTTTGCGATGTCTTCTGTAATCATTTCATTTTCACGCACAAGCACTTCGCCTGTTTCTGGATGCTTTACCGTTTTTCGCGCATAACGTCCAACAAGGCGATCTTCGAGTTTCACAATGACTTCCGTACCGTCTTTTAACGCACGAATTAACGTGCCTCGATCTGTACCGCAATCGTCTTCACGAATGATGACATCTTGCGCAACGTCTACGAGACGGCGTGTTAAATAACCAGAGTCGGCTGTTTTCAACGCCGTGTCAGCAAGACCTTTGCGCGCTCCGTGCGTCGAAATGAAGTATTCAAGTACCGTTAATCCTTCACGGAACGAAGACTTAATCGGAAGTTCAATAATGCGTCCGGCTGGGTTCGCCATTAACCCGCGCATACCTGCAAGCTGCGTAAAGTTCGATGCGTTACCACGGGCTCCGGAGTCACTCATCATGAAAATCGGATTTCGCTTATCAAGCGACTCCATTAGACGACCTTGAATTTTATCTTTCGCCGCACTCCAAATCGAAATGACACGCTCATAACGCTCTTCATCGGTAATTAAACCGCGTCTAAATTGTTTTAATACCGTGTCAACTTTCGCTTGTGCCTCTTCTAAAATTTCCTGTTTTTCAGGCAAGACAACGATGTCAGCTACCCCGATTGTAATACCGGCTTTCGTCGAATACTTGAAGCCGAGATCTTTCATGCGGTCAAGCATTTTGGACGTCTCTGTAATTTTGAAACGTTTAAACACTTCTGCAATGATGTTACCGAGAATTTTCTTCTTAAACGGTGGAACGAGCGGACGCTTGCGAATTTCTTCTTTCACGTTCACACCTTTATCTAGGAAATACTTGTCTGGTGTTCGTTCTTCAATGTTTTCTTGCGTCGGTTCATTAATATATGGGAATGACTTCGGCAAGATTTCATTGAAAATCAATTTCCCGACAGTCGTTACAAGTAACTTATTATTTTGCTCTTCTGTAAATGTTTCGTTTTTCAATGAACCTGCATGAACGGCGATGCGCGTATGCAAATGAACATAACCGTTATGATATGCTAACAACGCTTCGTCCGTGTCTTTGAATACCATTCCTTCCCCGACTGCTCCTTCACGCTCCATCGTTAAATAGTAGTTTCCTAAAACCATGTCTTGTGAAGGAGTAACGACTGGCTTTCCATCTTTCGGGTTTAAGATGTTTTGCGCTGCTAGCATAAGCAGACGTGCTTCAGCTTGCGCTTCTGCTGAAAGCGGTACGTGAACAGCCATTTGGTCACCGTCAAAGTCCGCGTTGTACGCAGTACATACGAGCGGATGCAAGCGAATGGCGCGACCTTCTACAAGCGTCGGCTCGAATGCCTGAATTCCAAGACGGTGAAGAGTCGGTGCACGGTTTAATAGTACCGGATGTTCTTTAATAACAGACTCTAACACATCCCAAACTTCTGGATGAACGCGCTCAATTTTCCGCTTCGCGCTTTTAATGTTGTGCGCTAAACCGCGCTCTACTAACTCTTTCATTACAAACGGCTTAAACAACTCAAGCGCCATTTCTTTCGGCAAACCGCATTGATACATTTTTAAGTTTGGACCAACAACGATAACGGAACGTCCAGAATAGTCAACACGCTTACCGAGCAAGTTTTGACGGAAACGTCCTTGCTTTCCTTTCAACATGTGCGACAGTGACTTCAGCGGACGGTTTCCTGGCCCTGTAACAGGGCGACCGCGGCGACCATTGTCAATTAACGCATCAACCGCCTCTTGAAGCATTCGCTTTTCGTTTTGAACGATAATGTTTGGTGCGCCAAGATCCAACAGACGTTTTAGACGATTGTTTCGGTTAATTACTCGACGATATAAATCATTCAAATCTGACGTCGCAAAACGTCCACCATCCAATTGGACCATCGGGCGCAACTCCGGTGGAATGACCGGTAAAACGTCCAATACCATCCAAGACGGGTCGTTGCCAGAGTTACGAAAAGCTTCTAGCACTTCGAGACGTTTAATTGTGCGAGCCCGACGCTGCCCTTGTGCCGTCTTCAATTCTTCCTTTAACGTTTCTACTTCTTTTTCAAGATCGATGTCTTGCAGAAGCTTTTTAATCGCTTCTGCACCCATCGAAGCTTGGAATGAATTCCCGTACTTTTCGCGATACGCGCGATACTCTTTTTCAGAAAGCAATTGTTTCTTTTCTAATGGCGTATCACCCGGATCAGTCACGACATAAGATGCAAAATAAATGACTTCTTCTAGCGCGCGAGGGGACATGTCTAACACAAGTCCCATCCGGCTAGGAATTCCTTTAAAATACCAAATATGTGAAACAGGGGCTGCTAGTTCAATATGACCCATGCGCTCACGACGAACTTTTGCTCGCGTAACTTCCACACCGCATCGATCACAAACGACACCTTTATAACGAACGCGCTTATACTTTCCGCAATGACATTCCCAGTCTTTCGTCGGACCAAAAATGCGTTCGCAAAACAGTCCATCTTTCTCTGGTTTTAATGTTCGATAGTTAATCGTTTCTGGTTTTTTAACTTCACCATACGACCAAGAACGAATTTTCTCGGGTGAAGCGAGTCCGATCTTCATATATTCAAACTTATTTACATCTAACAAGGGGCCTACCTCCCTTTTAATATCCAGGTTTTACCCTTATGTCAACACGCTATTCTTTCACAACGACGCCTTCATCTTCTTTGGCTGACTCATCTGTAGGTGGGATGATGTCAACTGGTGGAACGTCATCATCTTCCCCGAAATTTTCCATACTAATTTCTTTTTCGTCGCTCGATAAAACTGTGACATCCATACCTAAGCTTTGTAATTCCTTAATTAATACTTTGAACGATTCCGGAACGCCTGGTTCTGGGACGTTTTCACCTTTCACGATCGCTTCGTACGTTTTCACACGACCAACGACGTCGTCCGATTTGACCGTTAAAATTTCTTGCAACGTGTAAGCCGCTCCGTACGCTTCAAGCGCCCATACTTCCATTTCACCGAAACGTTGACCACCAAATTGTGCTTTTCCTCCGAGTGGCTGTTGTGTAACAAGTGAATATGGACCTGTCGAACGAGCATGCAACTTATCGTCAACCATGTGTGCGAGCTTAATCATGTACATAATACCGACAGAAACACGGTTGTCAAACGGCTCTCCTGTACGTCCGTCATATAAAACCGTTTTGGCATCGCGTGCCATTCCTGCTTCCTCTAACGTTGCCCATACATCTTCTTCACGGGCACCGTCGAATACAGGTGAAGCAACATGAAGCCCGAGTTTTCTTGCTGCCATTCCGAGATGTAACTCAAGTACTTGCCCGATGTTCATACGTGAAGGTACGCCTAGTGGGTTTAACATAATGTCCACTGGGGTGCCATCCGGTAAAAACGGCATATCTTCTTCAGGTAAAATGCGCGAGATGACCCCTTTGTTTCCGTGGCGTCCCGCCATTTTGTCACCTTCGGAAATTTTCCGCTTTTGTACAATGTACACACGAACAAGCTGGTTTACACCTGGCGGCAACTCGTCACCGTCTTCGCGGTTAAATACTTTTACATCAAGGACGATTCCGCCCCCACCGTGCGGTACACGTAAGGACGTATCGCGCACTTCACGTGCCTTTTCCCCGAAGATCGCATGAAGCAATCGTTCTTCAGCTGTTAATTCCGTAACTCCTTTCGGTGTTACTTTTCCAACGAGCAAGTCACCGTCTTTTACTTCTGCCCCGATGCGCACAATGCCTCGTTCATCTAAATTGCGGAGCGCATCTTCACCAACATTCGGGATATCGCGCGTAATTTCTTCTGGACCGAGTTTTGTATCGCGCGCTTCTGATTCGTATTCCTCGATATGAATAGACGTGTACACATCATCTTTTACAAGACGCTCACTCATAATGATCGCGTCTTCGTAGTTGTATCCGTCCCACGTCATAAACGCGACAAGCACGTTCCGACCAAGCGCTAACTCACCTTTTTCCATGGATGGACCGTCCGCTAAAATTTCGCCTTTCTCAACGATATCGCCTGCTTTGACGATCGGACGTTGGTTGTAACATGTTCCTTGGTTTGAACGAACAAACTTCAACAAGCGATATTTATCTAAATCACCTTTGACTTCTTTTCCATCAACTTCGATTAAACGGCGCACCCAAATCTCTTTTGCCTCTACTCGCTCCACGACCCCACGATGTTTACAAATTACTGCGGCACCGGAATCTTTCGCTGCGACATATTCCATTCCCGTACCGACAATTGGCGCTTCAGGCTGCATAAGTGGAACAGCTTGACGTTGCATGTTCGCACCCATGAGCGCGCGGTTCGAGTCATCGTTTTCTAAGAATGGAATGCACGCAGTCGCAACCGATACAACTTGTTTCGGTGAAACGTCTACATAGTCAACACGATCGCGCTTCACAACAATATTTTCACCACGGAAGCGAGCAACGACGTTTTCCTCTAAAAATGTTCCATCTTCCGCAATTGGAACGTTCGCCTGAGCAACAACGTAATTATCTTCCTCATCTGCTGTTAAATAGTCAATTTGATCCGTTACTTTTCCTGTTTCAGGATCAACGCGACGGTAAGGCGTTTCAATAAAGCCAAATTTATTAACTTTCGCATATGTCGAAAGCGAGTTGATCAATCCGATGTTTGGACCTTCCGGCGTTTCAATTGGACACATGCGCCCGTAGTGCGAATAGTGAACGTCACGCACTTCAAAACCAGCACGTTCACGCGTTAAACCACCTGGACCAAGCGCAGACAGACGACGTTTATGTGTCAGCTCTGCAAGCGGGTTTGTTTGATCCATGAATTGCGATAATTGCGAGCTTCCAAAAAACTCTTTAATCGCCGCAATTACCGGACGAATGTTAATGAGTTGCTGTGGTGTAATTGTGTTAGTATCTTGAATGGACATCCGTTCGCGAACGACGCGCTCCATGCGCGAAAGACCAATTCGGAACTGATTTTGCAACAACTCGCCAACAGAACGAAGTCGACGGTTTCCTAAATGGTCGATATCGTCCGTATCACCGACCCCATGCAATAAGTTAAAGAAGTAGCTAATGGATGCAATAATATCCGCAGGGGTAATATGTTTTACCGTTTCCGGAATGTATCCGTTGCTAATGACCGTGATGACTTTTTCGCCATCTGGATCATTTGGGGCGTAAATTTTGATCGCTTGCAAAGCAAATTCATCTTCGACAACGCCCCCGAGCGGTTGGTATTTTCGCATACCAATCCCTTTTTCAAGCTCAGGTAAAATGCGGTCGAGCGTTCTACGATCAAGAACAGTCCCTTTTTCTGCGATTACCTCACCCGTTTCTGGATGAACGAGCGTTTCCGCCAAACGCTGACCAAATAAACGGTTTTTAATATGAAGCTTTTTGTTGATTTTATAACGACCTACGCTTGCCAAATCATATCGTTTCGGATCAAAGAAACGAGAGATTAACAAGCTTTTTGCATTTTCAACGGTAGGCGGCTCCCCAGGACGTAACCGTTCATAAATTTCAAGCAATGCTTTCTCTGTGCTCTCTGTATTGTCTTTTTCTAACGTGTTACGAATATACTCATTATCACCAAGCAAATCGACAATCTCTTGGTCTGAACCAAAACCTAGCGCTCGCAACAATACAGTTACAGGCAACTTACGCGTACGGTCGATACGAACGTAAACAACGTCTTTTGCGTCCGTTTCGTATTCTAACCATGCGCCGCGGTTCGGAATAACAGTGGCCGTAAACCCGCGTTTTCCGTTTTTATCCACCTTGCCACTATAGTACACGCTCGGTGAACGAACAAGCTGTGAAACGATAACGCGCTCGGCACCATTAATGATAAATGTTCCTGTTTCTGTCATTAACGGGAAGTCTCCCATAAATACATCTTGTTCCTTTACTTCGCCTGTTTCTTTGTTGATGAGGCGCACTTTGACCCGAAGCGGTGCCGCGTATGTAACGTCGCGTTCTTTCGACTCTTCAACAGAGTACTTCGGCTCTCCTAAGCTGTAATCAATAAATTCTAGTGACAAATTTCCTGTAAAATCTTCGATCGGTGAAATATCTTGAAACATTTCACGCAATCCTTCGTCGAGAAACCACTGGTAGGAAGAAGTTTGAATTTCAATTAAGTTCGGTAGTTCCAACACCTCACTAATGCGCGCATAACTTCTTCGTTGGCGGTGTCGTCCGTATTGAACTAGTTGACCTGTCAACTGATTCACCCCTCAAATCAAACATTAATAACTTGTCGTAAGACAAAAAAGAAATGGTTTCTTATAAGAAAACCACATGTTTGACCTATTATATATTTTATAAGTTTTTCCTTTAAAACTAAAATTATACATACATACACAGCATACGTAAACTAAAAAAAATACACATTTAGCATTTTATAATGGTATCATACAGATATTTAGGCGTCAAGCTTTTTGTGCCCGAATAATAAAGTAACCTTTTTTCTTTTCAACAACATCAACTTGAGCAAAAATCATGTTTAACTTCTCTAATGCAGATGGAGCTCCTTGTTTTTTTTGAATAACAACCCAAAGCTCTCCCTTGGAAAGAAGATAGTTTGCACTTTGCTCAAAAATAGCATGAACCACCGCCTTACCAGCACGAATCGGTGGGTTTGTAACAATCGCGGCAAACCGCCCTTCAACTCGATCAAATAGATTACTTATGTAAATTCGCGCGTTTTCAATTTTGTTTTGCCGCTTGTTCTTCTCTGCCAACTCAATCGCTCGTTCGTTCACATCGATCATATCTATCATTCGGTGTGGGAAATCTTTCGCAAGCGCTAAACCGATTGGCCCATACCCACATCCGACATCAAGAATATTTCCCGGCACAGTTGGTTCAACAAACGTCTCAATTAATAACCGCGAACCAAAATCCACTTCTTTTTTCGAAAACACCCCTTGATCGACTGTAAATAAAAATTGATGCCCGCGTAGCATATACGTCCATTGAAACGGTTTGCTCTCTACATTTGGTCGCTCCGTATAGTAATGATCAACCATCACACTCACCCCTCTTTCCTCCATTGTAAACGAATGAACATGAAAACACAAAGAAGCTCGCTACTAAGAGCGAGCTTCCTCACATCATTACTTAATTTCAACTTTCGCGCCAGCTTCTTCAAGTTTCGCTTTAATTTCTTCAGCTTCTTCTTTAGAAACGCCTTCTTTAACTGGCTTTGGAGTGTTGTCTACTAAGTCTTTTGCTTCTTTTAAGCCAAGACCAGTAAGTTCGCGCACAACTTTAATAACTTTAATTTTTTGCGCGCCGCCATCGGCAAGGATTACGTCGAATTCAGTTTTTTCTTCAGCAGCACCAGCAGCAGCACCGCCAGCAACTACTACAGGAGCAGCAGCAGTTACACCAAACTCTTCTTCAATTGCTTTTACTAAGTCGTTTAATTCTAAAACAGTCATATTTTTAACCGCTTCAATGATTTGTTCTTTAGTCATGATCGATCTTCCTCCTTAATGTTTTAATTTTAGGCGATTTGGAAATTAAGCACCTTGCTCTTCTTTCTTCTCAGCAACCGCTTTTGTAACGAGAGCAAAGTTGCGGATTGGTGCTTGAAGAACGCTAAGCAACATAGAGAGCAAGCCTTCGCGAGATGGAAGCTCTGCAAGTGCCTTAACTTCTTCAAACGTTGCCACGTTGCCTTCGATGATACCTGCTTTAATTTTTAACGCTTCGTTCTTTTTCGCGAATTCGTTCAAAATTTTTGCAGGAGCAACGACATCTTCATTGCTGAATGCAATCGCATTCGGACCTGTTAATGTTTCGTCTAAACCTTCTAAGCCTAGCTCAGCAACAGCACGACGAGTTAATGTGTTTTTGTACACTTTGAACTCGATGCCCGCTTCGCGAAGTTGCTTACGAAGTTCTGTAACTTGAGCGACATTTAAGCCACGGTAATCAACGATGATCGTTGACTTGCTCGCGCGAAGTTTTTCAGCAATCTCCACCACTAGCTGCTGCTTTTGTTCAAGTACGCTGCTCATGTCAACACCTCCTGTAGAAGTTGAGTTTCAATACCACTTATACCGCCCAATAAAAAGCCTCCACGTCAGCGTAGACATGGAGGCCCCTAAAAGTGCACGCATGCACTCATTTATCAGTCTCAACACCTCGGTAGGAAATTAAGCCTTGCATGAGGCACCTACTGTCTACGGTACAAATGATATTCTTTTTTCAAACAATGAGTATTTTACTAAATTCCAATTAGAAAGTCAACATCTATTATTAGCGCGCAACAGCAACTGTAGAAGGATCTACTTTTACGCCAGGACCCATCGTTGAAGCAACTGTTACGTTTTTCACGTATGTGCCCTTTGCCGCTGCTGGTTTCGCTTTTAAGATTGTTTCGTAAATTGTTGTGAAGTTTTCTACTAATTTTTCTGTATCGAACGATACTTTGCCGATTGGTACATGGATATTTCCTGCTTTATCAACGCGGTACTCTACTTTACCAGCTTTAATTTCGTTAACCGCTTTAGCAACTTCGAACGTAACTGTTCCTGTTTTAGGGTTTGGCATTAATCCTTTTGGTCCTAAAATACGACCGATTTTACCAACTTCACCCATCATATCAGGAGTAGCAACGATCACATCGAACTCAAACCAACCTTGTTGGATTTTGTTGATGTAATCTGTGTCGCCTACGTAATCTGCGCCTGCAGCTTCTGCTTCTTTCGCTTTTTCACCTTTCGCAAGTACTAACACGCGGCGTACTTTACCTGTACCATGTGGCAGTACAACTGCACCACGAATTTGTTGGTCCGCTTTCTTCGGATCAACACCTAAACGGAAAGCAACCTCTACTGTTGCGTCAAATTTTGCAACATTCGTCTTTTTCACTAACTCGATCGCCTCTTGTAGAGCGTATGCTGTTGAGCGATCAATCAATTTCGCTGCCTCTAAGTAACGTTTTCCTCTTTTTGGCATGTTTATTTCCTCCTTTTGTGGTTTTAACGGAAAGACCTCCCACGAATAAAGGTTGCGAAAACTATATAGTTCGCTTCCGCAACCTTTTCCAGCCAGATCTTCATTAGTCTTCGATGACGATACCCATGCTGCGCGCTGTTCCTTCGATCATGCGCATAGCTGCTTCAATGCTCGCCGCGTTTAAGTCTGGCATTTTTGTTTCAGCAATCTCGCGCACTTTGTCGCGCTTTACTGTTGCCACTTTATTACGGTTTGGCTCACCAGAACCAGACTCGATACCAGCCGCTTTTTTAAGTAACACAGCAGCAGGTGGAGTTTTCGTAATAAATGTAAATGAACGGTCTTCATATACCGTAATTTCAACAGGAATAATTAAACCTGCTTGATCAGCTGTACGAGCGTTGAATTCTTTACAGAATCCCATGATGTTAACACCAGCTTGACCTAATGCTGGACCGACTGGTGGTGCTGGATTCGCTTTCCCTGCAGGAATTTGCAATTTGACAACTTTAATTACTTTTTTAGCCACGAGACACACCTCCTTAAGTCCGTGATGTGGTATTAGGGATGTTCCCTCCCACTCCATATATGAAAACAATCATCGCATTCGTCTCAATGATTGAGACATACTGACCTTAAAATATTATCACTTTTCTTGCATGTTTGCAAGTTGTTTACTATTATATTTTTTCGATTTGGGAAAAGTCAAGTTCTACCGGTGTTTCACGTCCGAACATATCAACGAGCACCGTTACTTTTTGTTTGTCCATCTCAATTTCTTGAATCGTTCCAACGAAGTTTGCGAATGGGCCTTCTTTAATACGAACGGTTTCATTCAATTCAAAATCAAATTCGAGCTCGATTAAGTCGACGCCCATGCGTTTTAAAATCGCCGAAACTTCTTCCTCAAGAAGTGGCGTCGGCTTCGATCCCGCGCCAGCTGAACCGACAAATCCCGTTACCCCCGGAGTGTTGCGAACAACGTACCAAGAGTCATCAGTCATAATCATTTCTACAAGTACGTAACCCGGAAACACTTTCTTTTTTACTACTTTCTTTTTGCCGCCTTTTGTGTCTGTCTCTTCCTCTTCAGGTACAACAACACGAAAAATTTTATCTTGCATACCCATCGACTCGACACGCTTCTCTAAGTTTGTTTTCACCTTATTTTCGTAACCCGAATACGTATGAATAACATACCAATTCTTTTCCATTTGTTGGGACGTTATCGTCCTTCCCTCCCTAAACATATCTTTTTAGGCAAAATAAAAACCCGTTACCGGGCTTTATTTCTGTTCGTTATCTTTCATTATACCATGGATATCCTAGTACTATTCAAGTATAAAGCGAACTAGCTCTGAAATTCCTAAATCAACAACGGCAAAAAATACGGTGAAAAACGCAACTGTCGCCAAAACGGTAATGGTGTAGTTTACTAATTCTTTTCGTTTCGGCCAGCTAACTTTTTTCATTTCACGAACGACTTCGCGGAAAAATTTCGTTAATTGTTGCATATAAAACCCTCCAACATCTCGGGATCATCAATTACTTCGTTTCACGGTGAAGCGTATGCGTATTGCATGTTTTACAAAACTTTTTCATCTCAAGCCGCTCACTATGTTGAGCAACATTTTTCATTGTTGAATAATTTCTATTTAAACATTGGCTGCATGCTAAAATCACTTTTTTGCGCATACGTTTTCCTCCGACATACTACGTCTTAAAAACTGTATCATACAACTTTTTTTTATGTCAATATTATAAGCTAATTCCTTGAATTTCTATATACTTCTCTAACTTGCGTTTTACCCGTTGCAATGCGTTATCAATCGACTTAACGTGCCGATTGAGCTCTTCGGAAATTTCTTGGTATGAGCGACCTTCTAGATAAAGAAGAAGTACTTTTCTCTCTAAATCGCTAAGTAATTCGGTCATTTTCCCTTCAATATGATCAAACTCTTCACGGTTAATAATTAGTTCTTCTGGATTGGTCATTTTCGTTCCCGAAAGAACGTCCATTAGCGTGCGAGCACAGTCATCTTCATAAATCGGCTTGTCCAACGAAACATAGCAATTCAATGGAATATGTTTTTGGCGCGTAGCCATCTTAATTGCTGTAATCATTTGTCGTGTAATACATAGTTCCGCAAATGCTTTGAACGACGACTGTTTCTCCTCTTTAAAATCCCTAATTGCTTTATACAGTCCAATCATTCCTTCTTGCACGATATCTTCGCGATCTGCACCGACTAAAAAGTATGAACGCGCCTTCGCGCGAACAAAATTTTTATACTTATGAATTAAATAATCAAGTGCCTCACTATCCCCTTGATGCACAAGCTCTACAATCATTTCGTCTTCCAATTGTTCGTAGCGATTTTGTTGCTTGTCATTTGCACTTGCGCTCACGCCGATCCCCCCGCCCTGCACATGGATAAAAGTATTATACAGTACATTTTTTTACAGGGTCAATCGTTCATTTTTCCCCTCTTCGCCATTTTTCGAAAATTTTTGCGACTTCATCTGTGAGAGGAATTTTTGAAACCGGCTTTTTTTGTTGAATGTGCTGAACGTTTTTTGAAATATGATGTTGCACCGCATCCACTTCAATAAGTAGCTCTCGAGCCGATTTGCGCAACGCGCCTTGACCGAAAATCGCCCATTGTTCCGTATAATCTGACGTAGCAACATACACTTTCGTCCGAACTCGCTGAAGCGACTTTGCCAATTTTTCAATATGCTCATCTGCTGTTTCATTTTCTTTCGTAAAAATGACTTCTACTTGGTGATCAACATATTTTTTTGTTGCTCCTTGTACGAGGTGTGCGTCAAAAACGATAATTACTTTACAGCCGGTAAATGCTTGATATTCCGCCATTTTCTCTACGAGCCGATCGCGCGCTAAAGCTAAGTCGGTATCACGTAGTTTTCGCAATTCCGGCCAAGCACCGATGATGTTGTAACCATCAACGATTAAAATATCCATGTTATTCACCTAGTGGATGACGCTTTCGGTACACCTCATACATTAACAAACTAGCCGCAACAGAGGCATTTAACGATGTCACATGACCAATCATTGGCAAACGAACGAGTACATCACATTTATCTCGCAATAAACGACTCATTCCCTTCCCTTCACTTCCAATAACTAGTGCCAAAGGAATCACGCCATCTAGTTGACGATAGTCTTGTTCTCCTTTTGCATCTGTTCCAAAAATCCAAATGCCTCGTTCTTTTAATTCATCTACCGTTCGAGCTAAGTTCGTTACGCGCGCAACAGGAATGTATTCGATCGCACCGGTCGAAGCTTTCGCTACCGTTGCGGTTAAGCCAACTGCACGACGTTTCGGAATAATTATGCCATGCGCCCCTACTGCGTCAGCCGTGCGCATAATAGAACCTAAGTTGTGCGGATCCTCAAGCTCGTCCAAAATAATAAAGAATGGAGCTTCTCCACGTTCCTGCGCTTTTTTAAATAAATCATCTATGTCATAGTATCGATATGCGGCAACTTGCGCAATGACCCCTTGATGATTTCCTGCACTCAATTGATCCATCTTTTTTTTAGGGACATATTGCACCGTAATCCCCATATCCTTTGCAAGCTGAATAATCGGTTGCATTTGACCGCGTTGTGAACCTTCAGCAACCCATATTTTATTGATTTCCCGTCCGGATTTTAATGCTTCAAATACCGGATTTTTACCGATGATAAGATCCATCGCTACACCTTCCTTTCCGCTTCATGACGATGTACATCTAACGCCCATTGCATCAACTGGTTGAGCCGCTCCTCATTTCCACTTAAAAAATGATAGCCGATTAACGCCTCAAACCCAGTGCTTTGACGATATGTTTGTACATCTGTGTTTTTCGGCGTGCTCCCTGATTTCGCATTACGTCCACGTCGAACGATCGCGAGTTCATGTTCCGAAAGGTGATTATGGCTGAGCAGCCATTGTAACACATTCGCCTGCGCTTTAGCACAAACATATGTTTTTGCTAAGTTGTGCAAATCATTCGGTTTTACTTTTCCTAAGGCGAGAAGGTGATGCCGGACGAATAGTTCGTATACGGCATCACCGATATAAGCTAATGTTAAACCGTTTAACTGTTGGAAGTCTTTAATTTTGTTAAACAAATGCAACATCGTTTTATCCTCTTCTCCATCTCGTTCCTTGCGGTGTATCTTCTAAAATGATGTTTTTCGCTTTCAGCTCATCCCGAATGCGATCAGCTAACGCAAAATCGCGATTTTTTCTCGCTTCAATTCTTTGTTGAATGAGCGCCTCAATTTCTTCATCAAGCAACTCGTCTTGTTGTAACGAAAGACCGAGCACATCAAAAAGTTGCTCAAATTGTTGTAAAAACATTTGAATGACAGTTTGTGATGTATGTTTCTCCAACAAATATATGTTCGCTTGTTTCGCTAGCTCAAATAGCACAGCAATCCCGTTCGCTGTATTAAAATCATCATCCATTTCGCGAATAAACTCGTCTCTCAATTGCTCAATTTTCGCAAGCCACTGTTCATCGTTTGTCGTTAAATTTGTGCTGCTTTGCAAGCGATGTTTGACATTGGCATACGCCGTCTTCAAACGCTCTAATCCACTTTTCGCACTTTCAAGCAAAGGTTGACTATAATTGATCGGATGGCGATAATGGACAGAAAGCATAAAGAAACGTAACACTTGTGGATCAACTTGCTTAATAATGTCATGGACTAAAATAAAATTCCCTAGCGACTTTGACATTTTTTCGTTGTCAATATTAATATAGCCGTTGTGCAACCAATATTTCGCAAAAGGCTTGCCTGTTAGCGCCTCGGATTGAGCGATTTCATTTTCATGGTGCGGAAACGTTAAATCTTGTCCACCAGCATGTATATCGATCGTATCCCCCAAATATTTTCGCGCCATCGCTGAACACTCAATATGCCAACCCGGGCGCCCCTTCCCCCACGGACTATCCCAGTAAATTTCACCTTCTTTTGCCGCTTTCCATAGCGCAAAATCAAGCGGATCTTCTTTTTTCTCCCCGACTTCAATACGAGCTCCCGACTTTAATTCATCGATGGACTGATGTGATAATTTACCGTAGTCAGAGAAACGGCGGGTGCGATAATATACGTCACCTTCAACTTCATACGCGTACCCTTTTTCAATTAACTGTTCAATAAATTGAATGATTGTATCAATGTTTTCTGTCACACGTGGGTGAACGTCTGCCTTCTTGCAGCCAAGCGCTGTAATATCTTCAAAATAAGCTTCAATAAACCGTTCAGCAATGCTCGGCACATCTTCCCCTAATTCCCTCGCTGCGCGAATCAGTTTATCGTCTACGTCCGTGAAATTAGAGACATATTGAACTTCATAACCACGAAATTGTAAATAGCGGCGAATCGTATCAAACACGATAGCCGGACGGGCGTTACCGATATGAATATAGTTATATACCGTCGGACCGCACACGTACATTTTCACTTTGTTTGGCTCTAGTGGAATGAATGGCTCCTTTTTCCGCGTTAACGTATTATATACTTGAATGCTCATGGTTCACCGTTCCTTTCTTTAGTTCTTGTACTTGTGCTTTTAGTTGTGCAATTTCTGCTTCTAACTCTTTGAAACGGTCCGCAATTGGATCCGGCAAATCACAATGATTTAAATCTTTGTTAACACGTACGCCGTTTTGCACAACGACCCGTCCCGGAATCCCAACAACCGTTGAGTTTGGCGGTACATCTTTCAACACGACAGAGCCAGCCCCGATCTTACAATTTTCTCCAATTGTAATCGAACCAAGCACCTTTGCTCCAGTAGCAATTAAGCAGTTATCTTTAATTGTTGGGTGACGTTTTCCTTTTTCTTTTCCCGTTCCACCGAGTGTTACCCCTTGATATACCGTCACGTTATCACCGATCTCGCACGTCTCCCCGATGACAACCCCCATGCCATGATCGATGAAAAAACGACGACCGATTTTCGCTCCCGGATGAATTTCGATGCCGGTAAAGAAGCGGCTAATTTGTGAGATCAAACGAGCTAAAAAATAAAATTTCCGCTTGTAAAGTGCGTGCGCAATGCGATGTGCCCAAATAGCGTGCAAGCCTGAATACGTTAAAATAACCTCTAAATAGCTTCTTGCCGCTGGGTCTTGTTCAAAAATGACCTCAATGTCTTCTTTTAATGTCTTAAACATCTTGTTCCCCCCTTTGTCATCTGTCCAATAAAAAACGTCCCTGTGTACAATGACACAGAGACGCTTTATCGCGCGGTTCCACTCTGTTTAGCCTAAAAGGCTCCCTCTTGCCCTTATAACGGAAGGGAATCCGCTCCATTCTACTGCAGAACGTCTCTGGTTCGAAAGGAGGCTCCGAGGTGCATTTCAAAAGAATCAAGCATAAACCACTTCCAGCCAAGGTGGTTCTCTCTGGCATGCTGCATTCTTTCTACTTCTCCTCTTCAACGCTTTCGTCTATATGACTTATACCTATTTTATTACATAAGCAAAGAAATGTTAACCGATGAGTTTTGCTAATCGGGACATTACCGTTTCTTTTCCGAGCAAACGAATCGCCTCTGGAAGTTCCGGACCGTGCGTTTGTCCTGTTACAGCCACACGAATCGGCATAAACAAGTTTTTCCCTTTTTGTCCTGTCTCTTTTTGTACCGCTTTAATCGCAGCTTTAACTTGCTCACTATTAAACGTCGCAAGCTGTTCGATTTGTTCGTAAAATGCTTTTAATACATGTGGCACTTGTTCACCGGCTAAAACTGCTTTCGCTTCTTCATCATATTCAATATCTTTTTTAAAGAAAAGCTCTGATAGCTCTACAATTTCAGCACCATAGCTCATTTGCTCTTGGTATAACGCAATTAAATCACGAGCCCACTGCTTTTGCTCATTTGTCATTTGTTCTGGCAAGCGCCCAGCCTGAATTAAATGAGGGAGTGACAATTCAACGAGACGATCTAAATCGAGCTTTTTAATATATTGGTTGTTCATCCACGTCAACTTTTGCTTATCAAACATCGATGGAGATTTTGATAAGCGAGAAACATCGAACATACGGATAAGCTCTTCTTTTGTGAAAATCTCCTCTTCTCCTTCTGGTGACCAACCTAATAACGCAAAGAAGTTGAACATCGCTTCTGGCAAATAACCAAGCTCTTTATACTGCGAAACGAATTGAATAATCGATTCATCACGTTTGGACAATTTTTTACGATTTTCATTTACGATTAGCGTCAAATGCGCATATTTTGGTGGCTCCCAACCGAAATATTCATACACCATCAACTGTTTTGGCGTGTTTGATAAATGCTCTTCACCACGGAATACATGTGTAATTTTCATTAAATGGTCATCAATGACGACAGCGAAGTTATACGTTGGGATACCATTTGCTTTCACGATGACCCAATCTCCGATATCTTTTGATTCAAAAGAAACACGGCCGCGCACCATATCTTCAAATTCGTACACTTTCCCTTCCGGCACTTTTAGACGGATCGTGTATGGCTTACCTTCCGCTTCTAGCTGCTGAATTTGTTCTGGCGTTAAGTGACGGCATTTGCCACTATATTGTGGGGCAGCAATGCCAGCTGCTTTTTGTGCCTCACGCTCCTGTTCTAGTTCCTCGGGCGTACAAAAACATTTATAAGCATATCCTTTTTCTAGCAATTCATTTGTATATTGACGATATATGTGCAGACGCTCTGTTTGACGATAAGGTCCGTAGCCTCCATCTTTATCTATAGATTCGTCATATTCAATACCGAGCCATTTCAAATTTTCAAGTTGCGACTGTTCGCCGCCTTCTACATTCCGTTCAATATCTGTATCTTCAATACGAACGATAAATTTTCCACGATGATGGCGAGCGAATAAATAATTAAATAATGCTGTGCGCGCACCGCCAATATGTAAATGACCAGTCGGACTCGGTGCGTAGCGCACCCTTACTTCCTGTGACATGTCATGACCTCCATCTACCTAATTTCTGTACCTCATTGTACCGTAAACCGCCTACAAAATCCATCATTCATTATTCTTTTGTAGTAAAACGACGGCCTGGGCAGCTATTCCTTCTTCTCTTCCTGTAAAACCAAGCTTTTCTGTTGTCGTTGCCTTCACGTTTACTTGTGAAACGTCCCCTTCTAACAACTCAGCAATTCGCTCCTGCATATTTGCAATATACGGTGCCATCTTCGGTTTTTGGGCAATAATTGTACAGTCCACATTAACAAGTTTGTATCCATGTTGGCGCACAATGCTCCATACATGTTGCAAAAGAAGTGCTGAATCGGCATCTTTGTATGCTTCATCTGTGTCGGGAAAATGCTTACCGATATCCCCTTGACCAATAGCCCCTAAACAAGCATCAGCAATCGCATGCAACAATACGTCTGCATCCGAATGTCCGAGCAATCCTTTTTCATACGGAATCGTTACCCCACCAATAATAAGCGGACGCCCTTCAGCAAACTGATGGACGTCAAACCCTTGTCCAATTCGATACATCATTGATCTCCTCTCGCACGTAAAATGGCTTCTGCAAATAATAAGTCTTCTTTTGTTGTCAGTTTAATATTCGTATATTCACCTTCGACAATGGCAACTCGATGACCGATCCGCTCGACAAGGCTCGCATCATCTGTCCCGATAAACTGTTCTTCTTTCGCCTGTTCATGGGCATGGCGAATTAACGGCACGGAAAAAGCTTGTGGTGTTTGTACAGCCCACAAGCTCGATCGATCGACCGTTTTTTCAATTTGGCCATCGACCACCTTTTTCATCGTATCTTTTACAGGAACAGCTAACACGGCCGCCCCTGTCTTTTCCGTTACTTGAACGAGTTCATGAATTTTTTTAATTGTAACAAACGGGCGAGCACCATCGTGAATGAGTATGATGCCCGTATCGCCCACCGCTTTTAATCCATTGTAAACACTTTGTTGTCGTTCTTCCCCTCCGGGAACTAGTGATGTCACTTTTTTTATTTCAAAACGATGAAGCAGACGAACAAACTGTTCACGTTCTTGATCATTAACGACCAACACAATGTTTTGGCATAAAACATCCCGTTCAAATACACGTAACGTATGAATGATAACTGGCATTCCTTCAAGATCGATAAATTGTTTGTTCATTCCTGCATTCATTCGTTTGCCTTGACCAGCTGCCGGTATAATGACAGAATAGTTCATTTCCCTATCTCCTAACAGCTCATAATGCTTTTTCGAGTAGTTTTAATTTGGCGAAAATCATTCTTCCTGCTGAAGTTTGTAAGACGCTTGTCACAAGTACATCGACCCGTTTTCCGATATAATCTTTCCCGTCTTCAACAACGATCATCGTTCCGTCATCTAAATAGGCAACACCTTGGTTTTGTTCTTTTCCATCTTTAATCACATGAACATTTAATTCTTCCCCTGGAAGAACGATCGGTTTGACGGCGTTTGCTAAGTCGTTAATGTTTAACACCGGAACATTTTGCAACTCACATACTTTATTTAAGTTAAAATCATTTGTCACGACAACCCCTGACGTAAGTTGCGCCAATTTTACGAGCTTGCTATCAACTTCTTGAATTCCTTCAAAATCACCTTCATATATCTCAACGTTAATGGCTAATTCTTTTTGAATTCGGTTTAAAATATCTAGCCCTCTTCGTCCGCGATTTCTCTTGAGGGCATCAGAAGAATCAGCGATATGTTGTAATTCTTCTAACACAAAGCGCGGAATGACAATCGTCCCTTCCAAGAAACCCGTTTGGCAAATGTCAGCGATCCGTCCGTCAATAATGACACTCGTATCTAAAATTTTTAACGACTTTCCTTTTTTCTCTTCTTCCTCGCTCCCTTTTTTCTTTCCGCTTCTGTTCGTTAAAGAAAATAAGTTCATTAACTCATCTCGCTTTTTGAACCCAACTTGAAAACCTAGGTAACCTAACAATAGCGTAAGAAAAATGGGCAACATCGTATTAACAAAAGGAATTTGAATAGAATTCAACGGAATGACGACTAAAAAGGCAACAATGAGCCCAAAAATGAGACCGAGACTCCCAAACAACAAGTCCGTCACAGGTGCTTTAACTAGCGTTTCTTCCATCCAATGAATGAGTCCAACCACATGATCGACTAACCAAAACGTGAGAAGGAATACGATGATCGCACCAACTGGGGCCGCTACATATGGACTATCGATATAAGGAAGATCGTTAAGGTGCAACAATTTCAACAAAGTAGGAAAGAAAATGATTCCTAACATGCCCCCAGTAATTAAAAAAGATGCTTGCACAATTCGTTTTAACACGTTTTTTCACCTCCTCTATTACATTATAAACAGTTTCCAATGTTTGAAACCAATATGAGCATCATTTTTAATCATTTTTTAATCGTTTTGTTAAAATATTGGCCGATTTTTCCCTTCTCCTAACGAGTAATACAACGCTTCTTCTACATCGGCCACACCAATGACTTCAACACTTTTTGGCATGTTCCATCCACCGATGTTACTTTTCGGAATAATAATGCGCTGAAAACCAAGCTTAACTGCCTCTTGCACACGCTGTTCAATCCGAGACACGCGGCGAACTTCCCCTGTCAATCCAACTTCCCCAATGACAACATCCGTATGATTTGTCGGTTGATCGCGAAAGCTTGAGGCGATGCTTACAGCGATCGCTAGGTCAATAGCAGGTTCGTCCAGCTTGATGCCACCAGCTACTTTTAAATACGCATCTTGGTTTTGAAGAAGCAAGCCTACCCGTTTTTCTAATACAGCCATCAGCAAAGAAACGCGATTATGATCAATGCCTGTTGCCATGCGACGCGGCGTTCCGAAGCTAGTCGGTGACACTAATGCTTGAATTTCGACTAATACCGGCCTTGTACCTTCCATGGAAGCGACAACGGTAGAGCCGGATGCACCTTTGGAACGCTCTTCTAAAAAAATTTCTGATGGGTTTTTTACTTCTGTGAGTCCTGTTTCTTTCATCTCAAAAATGCCGATTTCATTTGTAGAGCCAAACCGGTTTTTTACCGCCCGTAAAATGCGGTACGTATGATGTCGTTCTCCTTCAAAATATAATACAGTGTCAACCATATGTTCAAGAATGCGCGGTCCTGCAAGTGCCCCTTCTTTCGTCACATGTCCGACAATGAAAATAGCAATTCCTTTCGTTTTAGCTATTCGCATCAGCTCCGCTGTACATTCACGAACTTGTGAGACACTTCCCGGGGCTGATGTAATCTCCGAACGATATATCGTCTGAATCGAGTCAATGACGACAAACGCAGGCTTCATCTCATCCACCGTTTGAATAATATGCTCTAAATTCGTTTCAGATAAAACATATAAATGGTCGGACGTCACATGCAACCGTTCAGCACGAAGCTTCGTTTGTTTGACGGATTCTTCCCCGGAAATATATAGCACAGTATGTTCATCGTTTGCGAGCTGGGCGCAAATTTGCAATAACAATGTCGATTTCCCAATGCCAGGATCGCCCCCGATCAAAACGAGGGAACCGCGAACAATTCCGCCCCCTAACACGCGATTGAACTCTGTAAACTTTGTGTCAATTCTTGGCTCTTGCGTTGTCTCTACCGTAGTAATGGATACAGGTTTAGCTAATACCCCTTCTGTATGCACAAATAACGCACGATGATGGGATTTTACAATTTCCGTTTCCTCAACCATCGCATTCCATGAATGACATCCTGGACATTTCCCCATCCATTTTGCTGTTTCATACCCACAATGTTGACAAACAAATTTCGTTTTCCGTTTAACCATTGCTCCATTCCTTTCACCATGAAAAACAAGGTATGCGCGTAAGCATACCTTGTTTTGTTATTTTACCGGCTCGTTTGTTAGTACAACAAACTGACCTTCTTTTACATCCATGACGACTTTTTGCCCGCTATTAATCGTTCCTTTTAACAATTCTTCAGATAAACGATCTTCGACATGTTTTTGAATTGCTCGGCGCAACGGACGAGCTCCATATTCTAAGTCATATCCTTCTTCCGCTAATTTCTCAATCGCTGCATCTGTTAATTCTAAATCAATTTGTTGTTCCTGTAGTCGTTTTTTCAGTTGTTCGACCATCAATGATACAATTTCTTTTAAATGTTTTTTCTCAAGTGAGTGGAAGACGATGATCTCATCAATTCGGTTTAAAAACTCTGGACGGAATGCCTTTTTCAACTCGTCCATTACTTTTCCCTTCATATCTTTGTACTGCTGGCTCTCATCTTGTACATTAAAACCAACGTATTTATTTCTCTTGAGGGCGTCAGCACCGACGTTTGATGTCATAATGATAATTGTATTTCGGAAATCAACCGTCCGTCCTTTAGAGTCTGTCAAGCGCCCATCTTCTAATACTTGTAACAAAATATTAAACACATCTGGATGCGCTTTTTCGATCTCATCTAATAAAATGACAGAATACGGTTTCCGGCGAACTTTTTCTGTCAATTGTCCGCCTTCCTCATAGCCAACATATCCTGGAGGAGAACCGACAAGGCGTGACGTTGAATGTTTCTCCATATATTCAGACATGTCGATGCGGATCATTGCATCTTCGTCACCAAACATCGCTTCAGCAAGCGCTCTTGCCAACTCTGTCTTTCCTACACCTGTCGGTCCAAGGAAAATAAATGAACCGATTGGGCGCTTCGGATCTTTTAACCCTGCTCGAGCACGACGAACAGCCTTTGCAACAGCTTTAACTGCTTCTTCTTGTCCGATCACACGAGAATGTAAAATTTCCTCTAACTTCAACAACCGCTCTGTTTCTGTTTGAGCCAATTTGGAAACTGGAATTCCGGTCCAACTTGACACGACGGCTGCAATATCTTCTACAGTCACTTCAGAGTTTTCTTGACCTTGCTTTTCTTTCCATGCCCGTTTCGTTTCCTCAAGTTGTTCGCGCAATTTTTGTTCGGCATCTCGCAACGATGCTGCTTTTTCAAATTCTTGACTTTGCACTGCGGCATCTTTTTCTTTACGAATTTCCTCCAGTTTTTGTTCAAGCTCTTTTAAATTTGGTGGTGTCGTGAATGAACGTAAGCGCACTTTCGAACAAGCTTCATCAATTAAATCAATCGCCTTATCTGGTAAAAATCGATCCGAAATGTAACGATCCGAAAGCTTTACTGCCTGCTCAATTGCCTCATCTGAAATAGAAACGCGATGGTGCGCCTCATAACGATCCCGCAATCCTTTTAAAATTTGAATCGATTCCTCAACAGTTGGCTCACCCACATGAATTGGCTGGAAGCGTCTTTCTAACGCCGCATCTTTTTCGATATATTTCCGGTATTCATCTAACGTTGTAGCTCCAATGCATTGTAACTCTCCTCGAGCAAGAGAAGGTTTTAAAATATTTGATGCATCAATAGCTCCTTCAGCACCACCTGCCCCGATGAGCGTATGCAATTCGTCGATAAATAAGATGATGTTTCCAGCTTGACGAATTTCATCCATCACTTTTTTCAAACGATCTTCAAACTCTCCGCGATATTTTGTTCCCGCAACGACTGTGCCCATGTCAAGCGTCATTACGCGCTTATCACGAAGCGTCTCAGGCACTTCATTATTGACAATTTGTTGAGCTAGTCCCTCGGCAATTGCTGTTTTCCCTACACCCGGCTCTCCAATTAAAACGGGATTATTTTTCGTTCTGCGACTTAACACTTCGATGACACGTTGAATTTCTTTACTTCTCCCGATCACAGGGTCTAAACCGCCTTCACGTGCAATCGCTGTTAAATCACGCGCCAAACTATCCAATGTCGGCGTATTGGCGTGAGCTGTCCCTCCATGATGCCCGGATGCAGATTCATTGCTTCCTAGTAGTTGAAGCACTTGTTGACGAGCCTTATTTAAGCTCACACCTAAATTGTTTAAAACACGCGCCGCTACACCTTCCCCTTCACGAATAAGACCGAGCAAAATATGTTCTGTTCCCACGTAAGAATGGCCGAGCTTCCTAGCTTCATCCATGGAAAGCTCGATTACTTTTTTTGCACGTGGTGTATAGTGAAGCGTTTGCCCTACTTCGTTCCCACGTCCGATCAGTGACTCCACTTCTTTCTGAATTTTGTCTGGTCCTAATCCGAGCGCCATGAGCGCTTTCGCAGCAATCCCTTCACCCTCTCGAATCAGACCGAGCAGAATGTGCTCTGTCCCAATATTGTTATGTCCTAACCGAACCGCTTCTTCCTGCGCCAATGCTAGCACTTTTTGTGCTCGCTCTGTAAAACGTCCAAACATCATCTTGATCAACCTCCCTCTAATTTAACTTAATTGGCATAGCCGTTCACGAATAAGCGATGCGCGACGAACATCTCGCTCTTGCGGACGCATGGCACCACCTGCATACTTTTGTAAAAATCCAGGCTGGGTCAAAATCATAAGCTCCGTTAAAATTGTTTTTGGGACGTTTTTGATATACCCTAGATCAATGCCTAATCGTACATCGGATAAACATTGTGCTGCCTCTTTTGAACCGATGATCCGACTGTTCGTTAAAACACCGTAAGAACGATATACCCTGTCTTCTAATTGTATGTTAGAAGTTTTTACTAATGCCTCGCGGGCCATTCGCTCTTGCTCAATTAATTGTCGAACGACTCCAGTTAAATCCTCGACGATATCTTCCTCACTTTTTCCTAGTGTAATTTGGTTAGAAACTTGAAAAATATTCCCCAACGCCTCACTACCCTCTCCGTACGTACCACGCACAACTAGACCGAGTTGATTAATTGCGGGAATGATTTGATTCATTTGTTGTGTTAATACAAGTCCTGGTAAATGCATCATGACGGATGCTCGCAATCCTGTCCCAACATTCGTCGGGCAGCTTGTTAAATAGCCGTATTTTTCATCGTAGGCATAATCTATATGCTGTTCAATCCAATCGTCTAAGGCGCTTGCCATTTTCAATGCTTCTTTTAATTGAAAGCCTGCGAATAAACATTGAATGCGAACATGATCTTCCTCATTAACCATGATACTAGCTTCTTCTTGTTCAGATAATAAACATGCACCAAACGTGCAATCTTCAGCTAAATGAGGGCTAATTAAATGCTTTTCAACTAATACTCGCTTTTCAATTGGTTGCAATTCGTTCATTTTCAATAAGAAAAAAGGTCCGATATGCCCATAGCTTTTTTGAGAAAATAACCGTTCAAATAGTTCAATCATTGCGATTGCTTCCTCGTTTGTAAATACGGTTGGAAACGAATATTGTTTCATATTTCTTGCTAGACGAGTTCGACTGCTTAACACAATATCGGAATCTGGCCCTTCTTCACTCATCCATGGGCTAAGAGCGCGCTGAAAAAATAATTGTTTACTCATGTGAAGCGCCCCCTTCTGCCTTTAATTTTGTTTCAAGTTCCCGAATTTGATCACGTACTTCGGCTGCTTTTTCAAATTGTTCCTTAACAATTAGATCTTGTAACACGTGCTTTAACTGTCCAATTTGTTTACGAATATATAGTGTGCCGCCGACCCGCTTCGGAATCTTTCCTTCATGAGCCACATGGCCGCCATGTAGTCTTCGAAAAATAGGTGGTAAATAATGAGCAAATGTTTCGTAACAATTCGCACAACCAAAACGTCCAACTTTCACAAACTGAGCATACGTCATTTTACACCGTTCGCATTGTAATATATGCTCGCTATGGAAAGAGGGCGCTTTCTGTTCTTTTAGTGACGCGTCCATATTTAACAGTCCAGCAATTAAATTATTAATTGAAAAAGCGCCTTGATGCGGGAACATAAACATTTCACCTTTTTCATGAGCACACTGCTCACAAAGATGTATTTCTGTTTTTTCCCCATTCACAATTTTAGTGAAATGAAGCGTTGCTGGTCGCTGATTACACTCTTGGCATATCAAAGTATTCACCCTCTCTACATGTACTTTAATGATGTCAGCATCGCTTTCAATATGCGCGCACGCAGTTCATCACGATGAGGAAGATCAATAGATAAAACGGCGCGATCAATAACGCTTAACATCATATTCGCCTCTCGCTCTGAAATTACCTTTTCATCTAGCAATCGTTGAATGATATGCTCGCCGTTCGTTTGGCTAATTCGCTCTTGAACAAGTGACAGTAGATGATCAATAAGTTGAGAAGCGCTCTGGGCTTTCACTTTCATAATACGAATATAACCACCACCGCCACGCTTGCTTTCAACAATATATCCTCTCTCTAGTGTAAAGCGTGTATTGATGACATAGTTAATTTGCGAAGGAACACACTGAAATTTGTCTGCAATTTCACTTCGTTTAATCTCAACGATATCTTTTCCGCTCATATTTAGCACTTGTTTTAAATATTGCTCAATGACATCAGAGATATTCCTCACATAATCCCTCCTCTGCCAGTTGACTTTGACTATATTTGACTTTAACTTTAATATATACGGAATTCTTCAAAAATGCAAGGATTCCCTTCCTACACTACTATATATTTTACCCATTGCATTCGTTCAATAAAACAAAAAGACCAAGACTAAATTTGTCTTGGTCTTTTCTTGCCCGGCAACGTCCTACTCTCGCAGGCGGTGTCCCGCCAACTACCATCGGCGCTGGAGAGCTTAACTTCCGT
>OGCI01000361.1_pt1 | contig 55622 bp, 36 predicted proteins | sample 1570021 | NCBI WGS metagenome assembly OGCI01 (sample SAMN06264664, study PRJEB24512) | hot springs metagenome | isolation source: Hot spring water | place: South Africa: Tshipise | collected 2015-06-21
ATACTGGCTAACAAAGTGAGTGCGTTGATCGATCGAGAGGAACCCAAAGATCTGGCTGATATCTGGGGTTTCTGTTGTCGTTACGGGTTATCGCTCAATGACGCAATTACCGGTGCGCAGGGTAAGGCCGCTGGCATCTTCCCGGCTGATCTTGCGCGAGTGTTGTGTTCGGTCACGAGTGATGACTGGAATCTTGTCCGTTGGATCGAGGCGCCGCCCGTCGAAGTATTCATTCAGGATCTGAAGACACTGGGCGAGCGCCTCATTCTTGGAACGATTACACATGGGAGATAGTCTGCGCAGAACAGACAGTGCCAGGGATTATCTGGTCGAACAACTCCGCGATATGGCCCCCCACCGGGCGATTTTACGCGCAGTGGAGTGCAAGTTCATGGGCCGTGTGCCGCTGAGGCCGCCCGTCCTGGATGTCGGTTGCGGCGACGGGCATTTTGCGTCCATCGCCTATGCGCAGCTGCCGCTCGATGTGGGGATTGATGTGTTCCCCCGGGACTTGCACGAGGCTGCGCGGCGAGCCGGCGTGTATCGCAAGGTGATGTTCGCCAGCGCGACCGCTCTGCCGTTTGCTGATGCCAGCTTCAATACGGTGGTCAGCAACTGCGTGATCGAGCACATCCCGGACAACGCGGCTGTGCTGCACGAGATCTATCGCGTGTTGCGGCCGGGCGGCGTTTTCGCTACGACGCTGCCCAGCGAGCACTTCCCGGACTTTCTCCTCGGCGCCACGGCCTTGCGCAAGCTGGGGCTGGGGGGCCTGGGGCGAGCCTATGGCCGTTTTTTTAACCGCATCTCCAATCACCATCATGTCTGCGCGCCCGAGGAGTGGCGCCGGCGGTTCACCGCGGTCGGCTTCGTGGTGGTCGAGCAGACGTACTATTTCTCGGTCGCTGCGCATCGCCGGTTCGACCTGAGCCACTACCTGGGCGTGCCGAACCTGATCAGCAAGCGGCTGGGCGGCCGCTGGATGTTGTTTGACTGGCAGCGCAAGCTATTCGAGCGCTGGCTGCGGCCGTATTATGAGGAGCCACTGCCGGCTGCAGGCGCGTATCAGTTCGTGCGCTGCGAGAAACCACGCCTGTAATCACGACGGATTTGTCTGTCTCGTCTGCGAGGATCCTCCATGATGGCCGACGATAGCATGATCCCTGAGCCCGCATCCGTGTCCACGTCCGCTCCCGTGGCGCCATCGCGCGCGGCCCGGCGTTTCTGGCCGGATGCACGGTTGGAGCTGTTCGTCCCTCGTGGCGCGGATGGCGGCCTGGGCTTGCCGTGGCACAGCGTCCTCGCGGATTGGGCGCTGCTGGCGCTCTTGGTCTTCGCTTTTTGTGCCGTCTTCTTGGGCTTCGACGACGCGCGCACATTGCCGGGCAACGAAGCGGATGTCGTGCAGGCGTTGGATTGGACGTTGATCCACAGCCTGACCCACTTCGGCCAGTTCCCGCTGTGGAATCCGTATCTGCGCACCGGCTTCCCGTTCATCGCCGATCCCTTCCTCCATGTCTACAACCCGGTGGCGACCCTGCCCGTGCTGCTTTTTGGCGTCTGGTCTGGGTTCAAGATCGCATTGTTTCTTTCGTTTCTGGCCGCCGCGGTGGGCATGTGGTGGCTGGGCGTTGCCCTCGGACTGGGACGGCCGACGCGCCTCTGGATGGGCCTCATGTATGCGTTCACCGGCCAGGCGGTGGCGCGTTTCTTCCAGGGCGAATACGATTTCGTCCTGGGCTTTGCCTGGATCCCGTGGACGCTGGCGTTCATCTTGCTGGCGGTGCGCACCAGGCGGCGCAGTCATGCGCTTGTCGCCGCGTTTGCCCTGGCCCTTCTCTTCTTTTCCGGCAACGTTTACTACACGTTCTACATGATCCTCGTGCTTCCCCTGGCCGCGCTGGTGAGCGCGGCAGAGGTGGATTGGCCTGGTCGTCGCCTGCGCTGGCAGGTCCGGCCGCTGCTGATCATTGCCGTCATCGTGTTGTTGGCGATCGGATTGACCGCAATCCAATGGCTGCCGTTGCTGGACTATTGGGGAAGCTACACCAAGATGCCCGATCCGGAGCTGATCGGCTCGCACAGCCTGCGCCAGATCTGGCTGGACTATGTGTCGAAGGACCCGCAGCGGCCGGATGCCTTCGCAAAATTGCCCTCCGAAGAATTCTACGCCTACACTGGCGTCTGGCCTTTTCTGTTTTTGGCTTTTGTGCCCCTGGCATATCGTCGCGGCCGACGACGGGAGATCGTTTTCCTGCTGCTTTTGGCGCTGCTGGTGGTTGCCTATGTGGCGACCAGGGATATGCCCTGGGCGGGGCTCTACAAAGCGTCTCCGCTGCTGAACCAGTTCCGCTATCAGACGCGGATGCTCATTTACGGCGCGGTGGCGTTGATCGGGCTTGCCGGCTGTGGGCTCGACGCGATTTGGGCGCGCGTGGGCGCCAGGCCGCGGCTCAGCCTGGTGTCGGTGCCGGCCCTGGCGCGTGGGGCCGGCGCCTGGCTCGCCGCCATCGTGCTTGTCGCCTGTATGGTCTGGTCGGTGGGCGATGTGTACAGTGCCAACCGGCAATACATGCGGTCGCGCGAGCGGTATCTGCCACCATACGAGCTGATGGAATGGCTGCGCCGGCATGATGCTTCGGTTTTCTATCTGGGCGCGCAGCAGGCCAGCTGGCATGGCCCGATCGTTGCGAACGGCATCCGCTATCTGGACGCCTGGTATGGAATAACGCCGTTGATGCCCGTCCAGGGGGCCCTGAACACGCGGCCGGTGGTCGCTCGGCCCCACTACATGGCGCTCGGTAACGATCAGACGCCCGACCGTCCTCACGAGCTGGTGCGTCGTTTTGCGGCGCATAGCATCTGGCGGCTGCCGGACAGCTTGCCCTTTGCCCTCACCGTGGCCGAGGCCGTGCTGATGAACCCGGCCCTGCGCACCGAGCTGATGGCGTCCGAGGTCAGACCTGTAGCGCCGACGCTGGTCAGCCCCAATCGGATTGCCGTGCAGACCGACGGGACGGAGGGTGATTGGCTGGTCGTCCTGACCAGCGCCTACCACGGCTGGCGATTGACCGTAGACGGCGGCCCGGCGCGGCTGCGCAATGTCGGCGGCTACCTGGCCGTGCCGCTTCAGGCCGGTGTGCATCGGTATGAGTTCAGCTTCAGCCCGGCCTCGTTTTGGGTTGGCCTCATCGTGAGTCTGGCGACGGTGGGCGGACTGGTTGTGTTGGCCGTCGTGCAGGGCAGGCCACGGCGCAGGCGTTTCCGCGTGCAGGCGATGTACGCGCACGGCGTGTTGCATCTGGCGCAGCCGTTGGAGCTGGCGGATGAGATGCCGGTGCGCGTCACCGTCGAGCCCATCGAGCAGCCCCAGCCCGAGGCCGAGGTGTGGAACGAGGCAGACGCCGGCGCAGAGTCGCCCCGGCTGGCGCGGCTGGGCTGGGCCCTGTTTGCCCTGGGCCTGTTCGTCTATCTCGTGACCAGGCTGTGGCAAATTGATCGGTTCCCGATCAACTTCTTCGCCGACGAGGCGACTTTCGCCCTGCTGGCGCAAGATTTGCTGGTGCACGGCCTGCGGGACAACTATCGTACATTCCTGCCAGTCTATTTCGAGGTTGCCAGCAACCGCTGGACGCCCGTTCTCGCTGTCTACACCCATTTGCCCGCAGTGGCGATGTTCGGCAAATCCATCGTCGCCGTGCGGGCGACCTCGGCGCTGGTCACGTTTCTGGTGCCCATTGCGGTCGCTCTGGTCTTGCGGCTGATCTTCCGCGCGCGTTTCTGGTGGGCGGGAGCGCTGATCGTTGCCGTCGTCCCGACGTGGTTCATGCATTCCCGGACCGCGTTCGAATGGCTGACGATGGCGTCGTGCTATGCGGGCTTCATCCTGTTCTACCTGCTCTATCGCACCCGGGCACCGAAGTTTCTCTTCCCGGCCATCCTCTTCGGCGCGGCCACTTTCTACAATCATGCCTCCGGACAGCTGGTTATGGCGGCCGCGTTCCTTTTCCTGGGACTCTCGGACATTCGTTATCACCTGAAGCACTGGCGCACGATCCTGGTCGGGCTGCTCCTGGTCGCGTTTCTGGCCGTGCCGCTGCTGCGGTTCCAGCGTGCCCAGCCCGACGCGATGACGCGTCATCTGCGCGTCATCAATTCTTATTGGTTCCAGGATGTTCCGCTGACAGACAAGCTGCGTCAATTCGTAGCCACCTATGCCTATGGGCTGAGCCCTCGATACTGGTTCCTGCCGAATGAGCAAGACTTGATCCGCCATCGCATGCAGGGTTACGGCAATCTCGGCTGGATCCTGCTGCCGTTGGTGGTGGCCGGAGTTGTAGTCTGTCTGCGCCGTGTGCGTTCGGCACCGCATCGGGCCGTGTTGCTGGCTGCGCTGGCAGCGCCCGCCGGCGCAGCGACCGCCGAAGTGGCAATCACGCGCATGATGGCCTTCATCCCTCCCCTTTGCATCCTCGCCGGCCTGGGCCTGGACGCCATGTTGGAAGGGACGCGCCGCGCCGTTCAGGCGATGCGCATGGGTGCGGGCCGGCCTGCATGGAGATCCTCCTCTGTTTATCGGGCTTTGGCGATCATCACCGCGGTCGGTCTGTCGGGTGCCAGCCTGTGGATGCTGCGGGATGCGCTGGTGAACGGGCCGACCTGGTACACGGACTACGGCATGTACGGGATGCAGTACGGCGCCCGTGAACTTTTTGCCGAGGCGATTCCCAAATACCTGAAGGAAAATCCCGGCGCAACGGTCATCGTCAGCCCGAACTGGGCCAACGGCACTGATACGTTTGTGCGCTTCTTCCTGCCGCCTGATCAACAGTTCACGCGCGTTCGGATGCACGACATCCGCTATTTCCTGGAGAAGCGCCGCGAGTTGACGTCCGACATGGTGCTGGTGATACCGGCCGATGAATATCACCAGGCCAAGGCCAGCCCGAAGTTCGCAGCCGCGGATGTGGCGCAGATGCTCCCATATCCTGACGGTCGGCCCGGCTTCTACTTCGTGCATCTGACCTACGCGGACAACGTGGATCAGCTTCTGGAGAGCGAGCGCGCCGCGCGCACCCGGCCCGTCGTGGGCGTGATAGATCTGGCCGGACAGCAGGTGCAGGTCAGCCACTCGCAGTTTGACATGGGCCAGCTGCGCGATGTTTTTGACGGCGATCCCTTCTCGCTGGCGCGCGGGCTGGAGGCGAACCCGCTGGTGTTTGATTTTGCGTTCCCGACCCCACGCACAATCAGCGGGCTGCGCATCCGGCTGGGCACGATGGCGTTCAAGCTCACTGCGCAGCTCTGGGCCGACGGCGCGGCGACGCCGGAGGTGTACGAGCACACATCTCGCGACGACCGGCCCGATCCGGTTGCCGATTTGTCGTTCGATCGCGGCCCACAGGCTGTTTCCCGGCTGCGCCTGGAGGTGTTGCATCTGAACGCGGGCGAAGAGGTCCACATTCATGTCAGGGAGATCGAATTCCGATGATGCCCGGTAGAATCTGTCTGCAGCGAGGTGCACATGACTGACCTGGCGACGAATGCGGTTGCGAGGCGGCGAGAATCTCTGGCGCGGTTTTGGCGCCAGGCGCAGGCCTGGCTGGCCACCGACGTCGCGACGCGCTGGTTACTGGTCCTGATCCTTCTCGTCGGTGCCTATCTGCGGCTCACTCACCTTAACTGGGATCAGGGCACGCACATCCACCCCGACGAGCGCTTCCTGACGATGGTGTCGGATGCCATGCGGCTGCCGCAGAGCCTGGGCGAGTTCTTCGACAGCACGAAGTCGCCCATGAGCCCGTACAACAAGGGCTACAACTTCTTCGTCTACGGGACGTTGCCCCTCTTCATCGTGAAGGTTGTAGCTGAGGTGGCCAACGAGTTCAACCAGGCCGTTCAGCTGTGGGTGAACGAGGGGGGCGCGGCGCTTTATTTGACCGGTTATGATGGCATTCACTTCGTGGGTCGCGCGCTGTCGGGCATCTTCGACCTCGGCTGCGTTTTGCTCGCGTTCGTGATCGGCCGGCGGCTGTACGGCCGCCGGGTGGGGCTGCTGGCCGCCGCGCTCTACGCGTTCGCGGTGTTGCCGTTGCAGCAGTCCCATTTCTACACGGTGGATACCTTCGGTTCTTTCTTTGCGCTGCTGGCGTTCTATTTCGCGGTGCGCGTGGCGCAGGGAGGCGAACATGGCCGTCGCGATGGCGGCTGGGAGAGCTATGTGGGCCTGGGCGCCAGTCTGGGAGCCAGCCTGGCCTGCCGCATCAACCTGGCGCCGCTCGCCGGCATCGCGGTGCTGGCCGCCGGCATCCGCCTGTGGGATGACTGGCACAGCATGGCGGCTTTTGCGAACGCAAACGGGTCGGACAATGGCCGGCGCCGGCAGAGCGCTTGGCTCGGCACGTTGATGCAGGCCACCCTCTTTCGGCTGCTGCTGATGGGCTTCATCACGATTGCTGTCTTCCGCATCGCACAGCCCTACGCATTCGGCGGCACGTCGTTGCTCGATTTCAGCCTGGCGCCCAAGTTCCGCGACAACATGGCGCAGATCAGCCTGCTCATCCGCGGGGATGCCGACTATCCGCCCGGCCACCAGTGGGCCAGCCGCACCCCGTTTGTTTTTCCGTTCGTCAACATGGTCGTTTGGGGCCTGGGCCTGCCGCTTGGCCTGGCCGCCTGGGCGAGTTGGGCCGCGGCCGCATTCCAGGTAACGGCGGGATTGACCAGGAAAAAAGTAGACAAGGAGACAAAGCAACAGGGCGCCTTGGCGCCCGATCACCGTACCGCGGTTTCATCCCCACATTGGCGCGCCCACCTGCTTCCTGTCGCCTGGATCGGCGGCATGTTCCTCTGGCAGGGGTTGCAATATGTGCAGTCCATGCGCTATCTGCTGCCGATCTATCCGCACCTGACGATCATGGCCGCATGGGGGCTGTGGGGGATGGTGGCGTGGACGCACGGGCAGATCGGCAGATCGGCAGATCGGCAAATCGGCAAATCGGCAATCGGACCGGTGGATGAAGTGGGGGAGGCTGAGCCTGTTCGAACGCCGTTCGTCGCCCGCATGCCGGATTCGGGATTCCGCATTTTGTATTTCACGCTGCGCATTTTGCGAGGCGCATCGCATGCGTTGTCTATCGTCGTGCGCAGCGTGGAACGTGTGGTGCGCACGCGTCGGTTTGCGTATGGGCTGCTGGCAGCCGTGACCATCCTGACGATGCTGTGGGGCTGGGGGTTCCTGGCGATCTATCGCCGACCATTGAGCCGGGTGACCGCCTCCCGCTGGATCTATGACAATGTGCCGCGCGGCAGTGTGATCGCCAACGAGCATTGGGACGACGGCCTGCCCCTGCGCATAGACGGCAAGGACGGTTTTGGCGGCTGGGGCTATCGCGGGCTCAGCTCCTCCAGCGACGGCTCGATGCAGATGTACATGGAGGATACGCCGGAAAAACGCGAGCTGCTCTACCGTTGGCTCAACGAGGCGGACTACCTCGTCTTCTCCAGCAACCGGCTGTGGGGCTCGATTCCGCGGCTGCCCATGCGCTACCCGATGACCACGTTGTACTACAAGCTGGTCTTCTCCGGCGAGCTCGGCTTCGAGCTGGCGGCGCACTTCACGTCTTTTCCGACCATCTTCGGCATCCAGTTCAACGATACGTGGGCCGAAGAGGCATTCAGCGTTTACGATCATCCGGAAGTGTACATCTTTCGGAAGACGCCGGCCTACAGCGAGGCGCTGGCGCGGTCGTTTTTCGATCCGATTGACCTGGAGCACGTGATCCAGATGTGGCCCAAGCAGGTGAGCGCGGCGCCGACCGCCCTGCGTTTCACCCCGGAGAAGGCCCAGATCCAGCAGGCGGGCGGCACGTGGAGCGCGCTGTTCAGCGAAGATAGCCTGCTGAACCGTTCGCCTGTGTTGTCTGTCGTCGCCTGGCTGCTGCTGATCGAACTGCTCGGCCTGGTGGCCTTCCCCATTGCCTTTGTGCTGATGCGCGGCCTGGCCGACCGCGGCTACGGCGTCAGCAAAATCCTCGGCATCCTCCTGCTGGCCTGGCTGAGCTGGTTCGGCCCCAGCATTGTCGGGACGTTAGTAGAGACGTTGCATGCAACGTCTCTACAGATCCCGTATGCGCGCTGGTGGATCGCGCTGATGTTGGGGCTGCTGATCGGCGTGTCGGCGGGCCTGGCCTGGCGCAGGCGTCACGCGTTCCTGGCCTTTGTCCGCGCACGGCGGAGCCTGCTGCTGACCAGCGAGGCGGTTTTTCTGATCCTGTTCGCCCTGTTTTTGCTGATCCGCATCGGCAACCCCGACCTCTGGCATCCGGCGCGCGGGGGCGAGAAGCCGATGGACTTCGCCTACCTGAACGCGGTCATCCGCTCCACGATCTTCCCGCCAATTGACCCGTGGCAGTCGGGCGGTTTCATGAACTATTACTACTTCGGCTTCGTCATCGTCGGCACGCCGGTAAAACTGATCAGCATTTTGCCGTGGGTGGCGTACAATCTGATCGTGCCTACCCTCTTCGGGCTGACCGGTGTCGCCGCGTTCTCGGTGGCCTTCAACCTGGCCGACGGCGACCGGGACACGGTATTCCCGGCCGAGGAGGCGCCTTTCGAGGGCCTGCGCATCGGCTCGCTGTTCGCCGGGCTGGCCGGCGTCTTTTTCGTCACCATCGTCGGCAACTTCGGCACGGTCAAGCTGCTGTTCGATCAGTTTGCGGTGCTCTCGACCCTCGAGATGCAGGGGGCGCTGGGGCTGGGCAAGCTGGCCCGCGTGCTGGACGGCCTGCTGAATTGGCTTCTCGGCAGGCAGCCGCTGAACTTCCCGAATGACTGGTGGTTCTGGAATCCGTCGCGAGTGATTCCCGATACCATCAACGAGTTTCCGTTCTTCACCTTTACCTATGCCGACCTGCACGCGCACATGATCGCGCTGCCGTTGACGTTGCTGGCGCTGGCAGTTGCCGTGGCGCTCGTGCGACGGGCAGAGGGCGGCGAGCCGGGCGAGGTGAGCCATCAGACACAGCCTGAGGAGCCCAGTCCGTGGCGTATCGAACGACGTGAGCTGGAGCTGTTGCTCCTGAGCGGCCTCGTGATCGGTGCGCTGCGGGCGACGAACACGTGGGACTTCCCCACCTATCTGCTGGCAAGCCTGGCGGCGATTGGGGTGATGGAGGCGACCCGACGGCTGGCACTGCCCTTCCCGACCGGCCTGGACGAGCGGCTGGGATTTCTGCTGCGCGCTGCCGTGGCCGTCCTCTGGCGGCTGATCGTCGTTGTGGTGGTGAGCAGTCTGACGTTTTATCCGTACACCCGCTACTACGCCACAGCTTATGCCGGCTTGCAGCTGTGGCAGGAGAAGACGACCGGCCTGGCCGACTATCTCACCGTGTGGGGCTTCTTCCTGGCTCTGGCGATCATCTATCTGCTGAGTGAATGGGTCGTGCAGGCGCGCGCGCGTCAGCGGCCGCACTGGCTCGACGAGCTGCTGCCGATCATTGTGGCGGCGGCAGTCGTGCTGATGGGCGCCGGTTTGCTGCTGAAGCTCCATGTGTGGCTCGTCGCGGTGCCGCTGTTCGCGCTGGCCGGGGTGCTGGCGCTGGGCCGCGATCTGCCGCCCACCCGACGGCTGGCCCTGCTTCTGCTCTGCCTGGCGCTGGCGATCACGATGGGGGTCGAGGTAGTGCGCCAGAAAGACGACATCGGCCGGATGAACACGGTCTTCAAGTTTTACATGCAGGCGTGGGTGCTGTTCGGCGTGGCGACGGCGTTCGGGCTGGCGAACTGGGCGGCACGGGCGATGACCTGGCGACGAGACTGGCGTCGGCTGGCGTGGGGCGTCACGGCCGTTTTCTTCGCCGGCGTCATGCTCTACCCGGTCACCGCGGCGCCGGCCAAGATCCGGGACCGCTTCTCGGCCGAGGCGTCTCCGCGCGGCCTCGACGGCATGGCCTACATGGAGCGGGCGAAGTATTTCGACAACAATCGCGACCTCAGGCTGGATCAGGATAAAGATGCCATCCTGTGGCTGCTCCGCAACGTCGAAGGCTCGCCGGTGATCCTGGAGGCGCAGACGCCCGAATACCGGTGGGGCAGCCGCTTCAGCATTTACACCGGCCTGCCCACGGTGCAGGGCTGGAACTGGCATCAGAAGCAGCAGCGCAGCGTGGTGCCGGGCACCGTGATTGACCGCCGGGTGGCGCACGTGCGCGAGATCTACGAGACGACCGATCTGGCTCGGGCCCGCAAGCTGTTGAACTACTACGACGTGAGCTACATCATTGTCGGTGAGCTGGAGCGGGCCTATTACAATCCGGCCGGCCTGGCGAAGTTCGACATCTGGGCGCAAGAGGGCTATCTGGAACGCGTGTACGCGGGCGGCGTCGTGACGATTTATCGGGTGTCCCGGCCCGGCACCGCGGTCGCGGGCACCGCGCCCGCCTCCGGCATCGGCCCGCGGCCCGTGCCCACACCGACGCCGCTCGCGGCGCAGCCGTTCACCTCGCCGCAGCGGTGAAGCGGGAAGCGTCAGATGTCAGGGGGCAAGAGCGATGCGTGATATGAGCGGACGGGAAATTCCGTGCCTGCCCGCGCGCGTCTTGCGCTTTCGCATTTCACGCGCTGCGTCCGCGCCACGCCCGACATCCGACGCGTCCTGTGTCATGTCTCGTGCTTCACGTCTCACGCCCGACGCGTCATGCCTGATGTTTGACGCATTACGTTTGGCGTTTCTCGTCCTGCTCTTCCTCGTTGCCGCCACGTTGCGGCTATGGAACATCAACTGGGACCGCTTCCAGCACGTCCATCCCGATGAGCGGTTCATCGTCTGGGTGGCGGACAGCATGACGCCGCCCGCCGATCTGTCCTCGGCGCTCGATCCGCTTCGCTCGACGCTGAACCCGTTTCGCTGGCCGCCCGGCCACGGCGATGAAGCCGGGAAGCCGCGCAGCTATCCTTATGGCCATTTCCCGCTCTACCTGTTGGTGGCGGTCGCGCACGCCGGACAGGCGGTCGGTGAGTGGTTGGGCGAGACGACGTTGGCCTTTCCGGCCGCGCTCCAGCCGCTGCACACGGTGGGCCGGCGCCTGACCGAATATAATTACCTGGCGCTGGTCGGCCGGGCCATTTCCGCAGTCTGTGATCTGGCGACATTGGCGCTGGTGTACGGCCTGGCGCGGCGCATCTACGGCGGGGCGGCCGGCCTGGCCGCGGCGGCTGCCTACGCGTTCGCCGTGCTGCCGATTCAACTCAGCCATTTCTATGCCGTGGATATGGTGCTGACGTGCTGCGTGATGGCGACGCTCGTCGCGGCCGTGCGCTGGGCCGAGCGCGGCGGCTGGCTCGCGGCGCTGGTTGCCGGCGCATTCGCCGGCCTGGCGGTCGGCTCGAAGTTCAGCGCCATTCTCCTGGCGTTGCCCCTGGCGATGGGGGCGTGGCTCGGGCACGCCGGCCGCGCGAACCGGGCGGCTGATGCGCACGACGGCGCGCACCGGCGAGCGATGGCCGGCGGCAGGCCACGCAACAGGTCGGCGGCCGTGGCAGTCGGCCAGGCCGTTGCCGCGGCTGCCGCGGCTGCGTTCATCTTCGCGCTGACCAACCCGTTCGCGTTGATCGAGCTGCGGGCCTATGTGTCGAACATCGCCGCACAGAACGCTATGGTCAGCGGGATCATGGACGCGCCGTATACCCGCCAGTACATCGGCACGTTGCCCTACTGGTATTTCATCCAGCAGCTCAGCCAGTGGGGTCTGGGCTGGCCATTGGGCCTGCTGGCCTGGGGCGGTTTTGTCTGGGCGATCGTGCGCTTCGGGCAGGGCCGGGCCGGTCGGGCCGAAATGGTGTTGCTGGCCTGGGCGTTGCCCTATTTCGCGCTGACGGGTGTCTTTCACGCCAAATTCCTGCGCTACATGGCGCCGCTGCTTCCTGTGCTGCTGATCTTCGCTGTGGGCGCGGCGGCAGCGGCGTATCGCTGGCTGGCCGACCGATGGGGCCGACGCGGCCGTGTGGTGTGGGGCGTGGCCGCGTTGACCGCGGCGTGTATCACGGTCGGCTGGGCGCTGGCCTTCCTCGGCGTCTATCGCCAGGAGCACCCCTGGATCCGGGCTTCTCGCTGGATCTTCGCCAACATCCCGGATGGCAGTACACTCCTGACCGAACATTGGGACGATGCCCTGCCGTTGCTGATGGATGAGATCTCCGATCGGCCGCCTCGCCGCGACTATCGCCGGGTCGAGCTGCCGCTCTATGATCCCGATACGCCGGACAAGCTCGACACGCTGGCCGATGCGCTGAGCCGCGCCGACTACTTGATCCTGGCGAGCAATCGGCTGGCCGCGCCGATCGCGCGGCTGCGCAGCCGCTACCCGATGACGAGCAACTACTATCGCCTGCTCTTCGCGGGCGAGCTTGGCTATGTGAAGGTCGCCGAATTTACGGCCTATCCGCAGCTCTTCGGCATCGTCATCGCAGACGATCGGGCCGATGAGAGTTTCACGGTCTATGATCACCCGCGCGCGCTGATCTTCCAGAACAGCGATCGGCTGAGCGCCGGCCTGCTGCGCGCGCGGCTGGGGAGATATCTGCCGCGCGAATCGGGGCTGAGCATGACGCCGATGCGCAGTCGACATGTCGTGGATGCCTGGAACGCGCCGCTGCTGGCGGCCGGTCGGCGCGAGGTTCCCTCGTCTCTGGCGACCTCGGTCGCAGGGCACGGGAAGCCGGCCGGCCACGCCCGTTTTGCGCCGCAGCCGCCCGCTCCGGATGCGCCGCTGACGCTTGCGCAGCCGGTGGACACTCTGCCCGTGGTCGCCGATTTCCGTTGGAATGCCCTGGCGAGCAGCCGGCCGCCAGTGGCGGTTCTGCTCTGGTGGCTGGCCATCGCTGCGATAGGATGGGCGGCCTGGCCGTTGCTTTTCGCGCTGCTGCACGGCCTGCCCGATCGCGGCTTCGGCCTGGCGCGGCCTGCCGGGTGGCTGCTGATCGGCTGGGTGCACTGGATCGGCGTGAGCCTGGGCTTGTGGCAGAACCGGCTGGCTGCAATCGCGGCGGTCGGCGGCGCCCTGCTTGTCTCCGGCATCGTCGCCGGCCGGATTCAGCGCCGAGAGCTCCGAGCTTTCTGGGCGAGCCGCCGCCATCTGCTTCTGACCGAAGAGGCCGTCTTTGCTGCCGCGTTTCTGGCGTTCGTCGGCATCCGGCTGCTGAATCCCGATCTGTGGCAGCCCTGGAACGGCGGCGAGAAGTTCATGGAGTCCGCATTCCTGAACGCAATTCTGCGCAGCGCACATTTCCCGCCCTATGATCCGTATTTTGCCGGCGGCGTGCTCAACTATTACTACTATGGCCTCTATCTGGTCTCGCTGCCGATCAAGCTTACGGGAATTGTCCCGGAGGTGGCGTTCAACCTGGCCGTGCCGGCGCTGTTTGCCCTGACTGCGCTGAGCATCTTCAGCGTGGGCTATGCTTTGGCGAGCAGGGGCCGGCTCGGGGATGATGTCCGCCAGAAGGCATGGGCCGGCGCCGGCCTGGCGGTCGTGCTGGCGCTGTTGATGGGGAACCTGAATGCGCTGGATCAGTTCATCGGTCATCTGCGGCAGTTTGTTGCCGGCGTTCAGCCGTCGGGATTTGACTATTGGGCCTCCAGCCGGGTCATCCCGGAGACGATCAACGAGTTTCCGTTTTGGACGTTTCTGTTCGCCGACCTGCATCCGCACCTGATCGCCATGCCGTTCGGAATGCTCGTGGTGGGCCTGGCGGCCAACTGGGTGCTGGCGGCCGGCAGCCACGTGCCAGGCACTCTGGCCACCATCCTGCTCCTGATCCTGTCTCTCGGCGCGCTGGGCGCCATCAACACGTGGGACCTGCCCACCTACTCGCTGCTGGTCGCTGCCGCGCTCTTTATCGTCGCGTGGCGCGCGCAGCGTATCGTTGGCCTGTTTGCCGCGGCCATGACTGCCGCGGGCGTGATGGCGGCCGCCGTCGCCGCGTACTGGCCGTTCTATGCCCACTACCAGTCGCAGATTGGTCGCGGCGAGGGAATCCTGCTGGCCCGCTACCTGGGCTGGGTGCGCAGAGCGAGCCCGCTCTCGGCCTGGCTGACCGTCTGGGGCATCCTGCTGGCCCTGAGCCTGATCGTGCTGGTCGGCCTCTGGTTGGAGGCCAGGGCGGCGCAGCAGCCCATGATCAAGATGCCGGCCGGGGATGACGCGAGCCGACCACGACCGGGCGGCCGGTTCATGGTGGCCCTGGCGCTGATCGCGGCCCTGATCACCCTCATCGTGCTGGAGCGGCCGACCGCCGCACTGATGGCGCTGCCGGTGGGCCTGGCGCTACCGCTGGCCTTCCGCCGTCGCAGCGCGGTGGCCGATAATTTTGCGGCGCTGCTGCTGGCGTTGGGCGCTGCTGTGGTGGCCGGGACCGAGCTCCTCTACCTGCGCGATTTTCTGGAAGGCGGCGATTGGTACCGCATGAACACGTTATTCAAATTCTCGGTGCCGGCCTGGTTGCTGCTTGGGTTGGGATGCGGCGCGATGCTGCCCCGCTTGTGGCGCGGGGTTGGCCGCCTGTCAGGGGCCGGCCTGGCCGGCCGCGCGGCCGTTGTCGGTCTGATCGCGGCCGGGCTGCTCTTCGTACCGCTGGGGACACAGGCGCGCGTGCGCGATCGCTTCCCGGAGCGCCGGCCGGCCATCGGCACGCTGAACGGCATGGATTACATGAGCGTCGGTGTGCTCTATTGGCCCAACCCCGCGCATCCGCTTGACCTGGCGCACGATTACCTCGCCATTCGCTGGCTGCTCGAGCACGTGTCGGGCACGCCGATCATCGCAGAGGCGCCGGCGGGCAGCTACCTGGTGGCAGGTGAGACGGTCACCGCCGACTATTACCGGGCGGGTGGCCTGCGGATCGCCAGCTTCACCGGCTTTCCGACACTGGTCGGCCAGCACCAGTACGAGCAGCGGCCGGCCGATCAGGTGGCGACGCGCACGCGGCTGGGCCAGGAGCTGTTCCGCACGACCGACCGCGAGCGCACGCGCGAATTGCTGGCCGAGTTGCGGGTCAGCGCGGTGTACGTGGGGCCGCTGGAGCGAGTTCTGTTCGACGAGAAAGCCCTGGACAAGTTTGAGGCTCTGGCCGCGCTCGGCGAGCTGGAGATGGTGTATCGCACGGCGCAGGCCACGATATATTGGGTCAGACGGTGAGCGCGGCGCGGCAGGGCGGTTTTTGCAGCCGTGCCGCCTCATGCTAAAATTGAGGGCCGTATGATGGCTGTGGCCCGATGCAGGGCCGGTGGCCGCGGCCCTCGACATCCAGACAGGGTGGCAAAGTAACCTGATGTTCGCTGCTTTTTCCTGGTGGGTGGTCATCCAGCTTCTTTCGCTGGCAGCTTTGCCCCTGGCCTGGCGGCTGTTCGGCCGATTGCCGGGCCACGGTTATGCGCTGAGCAAAGCCCTGGGGCTGTTGTTGACCTCGTATATTCTCTGGATCGGGGCTATCGTGCGCTTGTTGCCGAACACGTTGGGCGGCGCCGCCGTCGCGCTTCTGTTGATGACGGCCGCATCGTTCTGGTTCGGTCGTGACGGGCTGCGTCGGTCCGATGGCGACGGCGCAGCCCCGCCTCTTGTCGCCTGGTTGCGCCGATATTGGCCGTTGATCCTGGCGACCGAGCTTCTCTTTGCGCTGGTGTTTTTTGGCTGGACGTTCTTCCGCGCCTACAATCCGGAGATCGCCGGCACCGAGAAACCGATGGAGTTTGCCTTCATCAACGGCGTCCTGCGCAGCCGCTTTTTCCCGCCCCAAGATCCCTGGCTGTCCGGTTACGCGATCAGCTACTACTATTTCGGTTATGTGATGCTCGGCGTGTTGATCCGTCTGACCGGCGTGGATCCTGCTGTGGGCTTCAATCTCGGCGTCGCGCTCTGGTATGCGCTGACGATGGTCGGCGCGTTTGGGGTGGTGTATGCGCTGGTGGGGCTGGCGACATCGGACGGAAAACGGGACGCGTCAGGCGTGAAGCAGGAAACATCGGGCGCCAGGCGGAAGGGAATCGGGTTCGGCGTGTTGGCCGCCTTGTTCGTGGGTTTCGTCGGGAATCTGGAAGGGGTTGTCGAGGTGGCCTACCAGCGGGGGCTGGTGCCTCTGACCTGGATTCAGTGGCTGGACATCAAGCAATTGACCGATGCGCCGCCTACGGGCGGCTGGACAGGCGGGTTTTGGTGGTGGTGGCGCGCCTCACGGGTGATCCACGACCGCGATCTGCTCGGCAACTCGGTGGAAGTGATAGACGAGTTCCCGTTCTTCAGCTTTCTTCTGGGTGACATGCATCCACATGTGCTGGCGCTGCCGTTCGTGCTCGTGGCCATCGCCGCCGCGCTGAGCCTGCTGGTGGCGGCGGCCGGCCGCGCTGCCGATGCGCCGCGCCGCGGCGGCCCGGCCGACGAAGCGTGGCCGTCGAATTCGGGTTCCCTGGCCAGCCGGCTGGGGCGTCTCGCTGTGGGCTTTGGCCGATCGGTCATTCGCGTCGCCGACCTGACCGGGATGGGCATGGCCGGGCTGGCGATCTACGCGCTGGTCTTCGGCGCGCTCGGCTTCCTGAATACCTGGGACTTCCCGATCTACGTTGCGCTGGCGACCACCGCGGTGGCCGCGGGTCTGGCGCTGGCCGATGGTCTGACGCGGGCGGCGATCCGGCAAGCGGTCGCCGTGGGCCTGATGCTGGCCGTCGTGGGCTGGCTGCTCTATCTGCCGTTTTACATCGGCTTTCAGTCGCAGCTGGGCGGCGTTTTGCCCAACCTGCTCTTCCCATCCCGTTTCAGCCAGTTCTTCGTCATGTTCGGCCTTTTCCTGGTGATCGCCGTTGCCTATCTGGCCCTGCTGACTCGTTCTGCGCCGCTGGCGGCCCTGCGTCGGGCTACGCTTCTGGCCCTGCCCTGGTTCATCGTCGTGCCGCTGGCGCTCCTGGCGCTCTTCCTGTTGTTTTTCATCGTGCTGCCGCCGGGTCAGGCCTTCATGCAGACGATCCTGGACAGTCCGGCCGTGCGTTCGGCGGTGGGCGATCGGTCGGTCGGCCAGCTGGCGGGCCTGATCCTCTCGCTGCGCATCGGGAATCCGTGGACCTATCTGATTCTGGCCGGCCTGCTGAGCTGGGTGGTCGGCACCCTGGCCGCGCTTTTGCGCGATCGGCCCGTGGTTGCATCTCGGGCGTCGGACGAGACGAAGCCATCTCGCCTGCCCGATCTTTTCGCCGTGCTGATGATCGGCCTGGCGCTTTTGCTTGCTTTCAGCGTCGAGTTCGTGTATTTACGCGATCTGTTCGGCACGCGCATGAACACCGTCTTCAAATTTTACTATCAGGCCTGGGTGATGCTGGCGCTGGCTGCCGCGTTTGCCCTCAGCCGGCTCACCGGCCGGCACATCCCAGGGGGTTTCAAAGGGCCGTTCCTCGCAGTGATCCTGGCCCTGGTCGCCGGATCGCTCATCTATCCGGTGCTGGCCATTCCCAGCAAGGCCGGCGATTTCCGCGGTCGGCCGACGCTGGACGGGCTGGCTTTCCTGAGGGAGGGCAGTCCGGCCGACGTGGCCGCCATCGAGTGGCTGCGGGCGCATGTCCCCCCCGATGCCGTGGTGCTCGAGGCCAGTGGTGGCTCCTACAGCCCTGAGGGCGCGGGCCGTATCTCGATGTCCACCGGCAATCCGACGCTGCTCGGCTGGGATTTTCACGAGCGGCAATGGCGCGGCGCCGCCTACGACCGGTTGGTGGCAGGCCGACCCGAGGCGCTTGACCAGATCTATCGCACCGCGCGGGCAGAGGACCTGCCGGCGCTGCTGGAGCGTTGGGGGGTGGACTACGTGGTGATCGGTTCGCTCGAACGGCGCAAGTTCGGGATCAGCGAGGCGGCACTCGTCCGGTTCGATCGCGGCCTGCGCCGCGTGTATGACGAAGATGGCGTGCGGGTGTACGCACGGTAGGGAGCGGAGATGGCGGATGGTTGAAGTGAAGCTCGATCGGCCGGGGCGCAGCATCGCGCTGGCAGAGGCGCTTACTTTGGAGCATGTGGCCTACGGCCTGCTGATCCTGGCGGCGGTGGTTTTGCGGGGGCTCGGGCTGGGATGGCAGCCGCTCGGCCCGGCCGAAGCGTGGCAGGCGCTGCCTGCGTTGGCCGCTGCTCGAGGACAGCCCTATGATCTGACCGGGACCAGCCCGCTGCTTGGGACGTTGCAGCACCTGACGTTTGCCCTGTTCGGCGCCAACGAGGTGTTGGCGCGGCTGTGGTCGGCGCTGCTGGGCGGGCTGGCGGTGCTCTGTTTCTACGCGCTGCGCGATCGGCTGACGCGCGAGGGTGCACTGGCTGCGGCGGTGCTGTGGGCATTCTCGCCGCTGGCGGTATTCACTGCCCGCCAGGGAACGGGGGATGCCCTGGTGCCGGCGCTGGCACTGGCGTTCCTGGCGGCCGTCAATCTGGCTGTGGCCCCGCCGACTGCCCCACGCGCCGAGGGGCCATCGGCCACGCCGCGCAGCCTGGCCTGGCTCATCGTTGCCGCGGTTGTGGCCGGCCTTCTTTTGACGGCCGGACCGGCGGCTTACACAGTCGTTGTGATCGGGATCGCTGCCGCGTTCTTTTGGCGGACTGACCTGGTCTCGCTGTTGGCGTTGGCGCGCCAGGGCTGGCGCGGCCTGGTCGCAGCGTTCTTCGCAGCGCTGGTTTTTGGCGCCACTTGCTTTTTCCTGGCGCCGACCGGCCTGGCCGCAGCGGCCGATCTGCTCGGTGCATGGCTGGCCGGGCTGATGCCGACGTCCGGCGAGTACGGCGCCTGGGACATCGCGCGGCGATTGCTCATTAGCGAGCCGCTGCTGCTCGGCTTTGCCGGCGCGGGTGTGGCGCGGGCAGCGCAGCGGCGGGATCGCTTCGGGCTCTTCGTCGGCATCGCGGCCGGGATCGCGTTGTTCATCGCGATGGTGGGACAGGGGCGCCATCCCATGGCGCTGGGCCTGGTCGCTTTGGCATTGGTGCTGCTCGCCGGGCCTGCGGTCGCCGATACCCTGCGCCATCTGTTCGGGTGGCGTGACCAGTCCGATCCCTGGTTTCTGGTGGCGCTCGAACTGGTGCTGATCGCCACAGCTGCGCAGTGCCTGCCGGGTGCGCTCAATTCTGCCAACAAAGCGGACTGGCTGCTGCTGTACACAGTCCTGGGCATCATCACGTTCACCCTGGCGGTGCTGCTGTGGCTGGTCTACGGCGTATTTGCCAGCTGGCGCACAGTGGCCGAGGCGCTGCCGGTCGTGTTACTGGTCGTCGGGCTGTTGTGGAGCGTGAGCCAGCTGACGGCGGCCAATTACGACCGGGGGGCCGGCCGAAATGCCGCGATCCTCATCGTGACGGCTGATGAGGGCGGCCTGACCGACCTGCGCCGCGCGCTGCGCGAGCTCACCGCGCTGAAAGGCACCGGCGCTCGGGAGGCCCGCCTCGACCTGATGTTGCCGCCGACCATGCGCACCACCATCGCGCCGATTCTGCGCTGGGAATTGCGTGATCTGCCGCACTTGCGTGTAGTTAACACGCTTGCGGCCGATTTGCCGCCCCTGGTGATCACGGCCGCCGACGCCACCGCCGTGCCCGGCGAGACGTATGGCGGCGCGGAATTCACGGTCCTGCGCTGGTGGCGGCCGGAGAGCCTGACCGGCGTGGAGGCCTGGGTGCGCTGGCTGATTTATCGTGAGACGCGCGGCAACGCGCTGACTCAGAGCGTCGTATTGTGGGTCAATCGGGCGACATCTAAATGAGATCGTTGGGAGATACGTGCGCATGCAGAACGTCGAAGCCAAATCACCGAGTGCGCTTGAGCGGCCTTTTGCCGCGTTGATGCGCTGGGACATCGAAAAGACGTTGTGGGCCGTGCTGCTGATCGTGGCGTTTTTCAGCCGGGTGATCGGGCTGGGCGACCGGGCGATGAGCCACGACGAGAGCCTGCACACGGTCTATTCCTGGCAATTGTATGACGGGCGGGGCTATCAGCATCAGCCGATGATGCACGGCCCGCTCAAGTTCATCCTCAACGCCGTGATCTATTTCCTGCTCGGCGTGGACGATTGGACCTCGCGCATTCAGGTGGCGCTGTTCGGCGTGGCGATGGTAGGGCTGGCGTGGGGATTCCGCCTCTGGCTGGGCAAGACCGGCGCGTTCGCGGTCGGCCTGATGTTCGCCATCTCGCCCGCTTTGCTCTACTACAGTCGCTATATTCGCGACGAAGTGATGTTGTGCAGCTTGCTGGTGCTGCTGGCGCTGTGCCTGTTCCGCTACCTGGAGTCGCGCAGCACCGCCTGGCTGATCGGCACGGCCGTGACGCTGGCATTTGCCTTCCTGACCATGGAGGCGTCGTTCATCTTCGGCGGCGTGTTCGGCGGCTTCCTGGTGCTGGCGCTCGCCGCGCAGCTGTGGGCCATCCAGTGGCCGGCCGCGGACGGATCGCTCGCCGTGTCTGAAAGCCGACGAGCCTCCTACCGAATCGTGTTGGTGGTGGCGCTCGCCGCGCTATCGGTCGGCGTGTTGTTCTACGTGTTTCGGGTCAAGCCGTTTGATCTGATCTTCCTGGCCATCGGCGCGTTCGCCGTAGCCCTGCTGATCATTCTGGTGGTGGTCACCTGGCGCATGAAGCTGCGCCTCTTCGCCGAGCTCGACCTGATCTTCCTGCTGGCGACTCTGGTGTTGCCGTTCCTCTCGGCTGTGGTGCTGAAGGTCTTGGGCTGGCAGATCAGCCAGTTCAACAATCCGGGCCAGATCACCCTCCAGATGGTGTGGCAGGGCTTCACCGTGCTGGTCGTTATGTTCGTGATCAGCGGCCTGTTCGGCTGGTTCTGGCTGCAGAAACGCTGGTTCTACGCGGCCGGCATCTTCTGGGCCATCGAGATCCTCTTCTTCACCACCTTTCTGACGAACGGCCAGGGGATCGGCACGGGGCTGATCGGCTCCATCGGTTACTGGATTGACCAGCAGGCGGTGATGCGCGGCGGTCAACCCTGGTATTACTTCTGGGGCCTCACCCCACTGTACGAGTATCTGCCCTTCGTGTTGAGCCTCGGCGGCACGATTGCCTGGCTGATCTGGTTTGCGCAGGGGAGATATCATACCGCGGCGATGCCTGCGCCTGCTGATCTTGAACCGGTGCGGCCCAGGAAGGCGGCCGCCGCGGCTCGGGCCGTCGGCGAGGCGAAGGCGACCGCGATGCCCCGGCCGGCCGAGCTGCCGACCCCGGTCTTCGGCGTCCAGGCCCTCTTCGAGGCGTTTCTGGTGGTCTGGTTTCTTGGCACATGGGCCGTCTTTACCTATGTGGGCGAAAAGATGGCCTGGCATGTAACGTACTTTGCCACCTCGATGGCGCTCCTGGGCGGGCTGTGGTTCGGCCGCCTGTTCGACGGCATCGTCTGGTCAGAGGTGCGGCGTCGCAGCGGTTGGTGGCTCATCGTGATGACGCCGCTGGCGCTTCTGGTGCTCAAAGCAGTCTTTCCCGTCGCCAAGAAGAAGCCGTTCGTGGACGTGACGATCGAGGGTCTGAGCAACACGGTCCAATGGCTCGTGGCGCTCGTAGCGGCGCTGGCGTTGATCTACCTGATCTATGACCGCGTGATCGTGCTGGGCGGACGGCAGAGCCTCCGTGTCGTCGCGCTGACGCTCGTGGGGCTGCTGGCTCTCGCCACAGCGGCCACCGCCTATCGCTTCGCGTTCATCAACTATGATTACGCGACCGAGCCGATGGTCTACGCGCACGCGACGCCCGACATCAAGCTGGCGATGTCGCAGATCGAGGAGATCTCGCGCAAGACGGTGGGCGATCATTCGATCAAGGTCGCCTACGACGACGATTCCACCTGGCCGCTGGAGTGGTATCTGCGCGACTATCCCCAAAAGGCCTACTACGGTGCCAGTCCCAGCCGCGAGGCTGTGGACGCGCCGATCGTGCTGGTGGGCGACAAAAACCTGGCCAAAGTGAAGCCCTATCTGGGTGACCGCTACTACGAGTTCAACTATCGCCTGATCTGGTGGCCGCGGGAAACATACAAAGGCCTGTCGCTGGAGCGTTTACGACAGATCCTCGGCGACCCCAAGCAGCGTGGGTTGATCTGGGACGTCATCATCCATCGGCGCTACACCACGCCCACGTCACAGTGGGATCCGGTGCATCGCTTCAGCCTGTTCGTCCGCAAAGATGTCGCGGCCCAGGTGTGGGATTGGGGCGCACCGGCCGCTGCCGGCCCTGTTGCCGAGGTGAAGGAGCCCTACGTCAGTCGGATCATCGCGGCCAACCAGCAGATCGGGACCGTGGGCGTGCCGGGCCAGGCGCCGGGCCAGTTCTCCTATCCGCGCGCGGTGACGGTAGATGCCAGGGGCCGCATCTACGTGGCTGACTCGGGCAACAACCGGGTGCAAGTGTTCAATCCGGATGGTTCCTTCCTGCGTCAGTTCGGCAGCACATGTAAACTGGATACTCGCGAGGGCTGCCAGGGCGATGGCCGCGGTCAGTTCAATGAGCCATGGGGCATCGCGGTGGATGCGGCAGGCAATATCTACGTGGCCGATACCTGGAATCATCGCGTGCAGAAGTTCGACAAGGACGGCAATTTCATCAACATGTGGGGCGTGTTCGAGTCCACGGCCGGCGAGCTGGGCAAGCCGTTCGCATTTTATGGCCCGCGGCAGATGACCGTAGATCGGGAGGACCGCCTCTATGTGATGGACACCGGCAACAAGCGCGTCCAGGTGTTCAATCCGGACGGTTCGTTCTTCACCCAGTTCGGCGGCGGCGGCGTGGTGGATGGCCGCTTCGACGAGCCGACCGGCATCGCGCAGGACGCTGCGGGCGCCTGGTACATCGCCGATACCTGGAACCGTCGCATTCAGAAATTCGGTCCCGATCAGGAGTATCTGACCCAGTGGTCGATCTTCGGCTGGGCAGGCAACTCGGTCGTCAACAAACCACAGCTGGCGGCCGATCAGCAGCGCAATATCATCTACGCCACCGACCCGGAGAACTATCGGGTGCTGGCGTTCGGTCCGGACGGCAGCCCGCGCTTTGCTTTCGGCCAGTACGGCAACGATGCCCAGTCTTTCACTTTGCCGGTCGGCATTGCGGTGGGGCCCGATGGCCGCATCTATGTGGCCGACAGCGACGCGCATCGCATCATGGTCTTCCCGGCGCAGCAGTAGCGCGCCAGCGAAAGGAGGCAGCGCCTTGAACCTGCAGGAATTTCAGGCAAAACGGATCTTCGGGCAATATGGCATTCCGGTGCCGCAGGGTGAAGTCGCCACCACGCCGGCCGAGGCGGCTGCCATCGCCGCGCGGATGGGCGGGCCGGTCGTGGTTAAGGCGCAGGTGCTCGTCGGCGGCCGTGGCAAGGCGGGCGGCATCAAGCTGGCCCACACGCCGGCCGAGGCGGAAGAGGTCACCGGTCGCATCCTCGGTATGAGCATCAAAGGCCTCACCGTGAAGAAGACCCTCGTAGATCCGGCCGCGGACATCCGCAAGGAGCTCTATCTCGGCCTGGTGCTCGACCGCGGCCGGCGTCGGGTGGTCATGATGGCTTCCAGCGAGGGCGGAGTGGACATCGAGGAGGTGGCCGCGCGCACGCCCGAGAAGATCCTGACCGTGGCGGTGGATCCATTCCTGGGCCTGCGGGAATATCAGGCCCGCGACCTGGCGCTGGGGCTCGGTTTGCCGAAGGAACAATGGGGCGCGTTCACCCGCATCTGTCAGGGTCTGTACGAATGTTATCTGGGCTGCGACGCCAGCCTCGCCGAGATCAATCCGCTGGCGGTGCTGGGCGATGGGGCGTTGAAGGCGCTCGACGGCAAGATGGTGCTCGATGACAGCGCGCTCTTCCGCCATCCCGACCTGGCTGCGCTGCGAGACGAGGACGATGAGACGCCGGAAGAACGCACCGCGCGCCTCAACGATCTGAGCTACGTGAAGCTTGACGGCGAGATCGGATGCATGGTGAACGGCGCGGGCCTGGCCATGGCCACCATGGACATCATCAAATTCTATGGCGGCGCGCCGGCCAACTTCCTGGATGTGGGCGGGGGCGCCCGGGCCGACAAGGTGGCCGCCGCGCTGCGCATCATCCTGAGCGATCCCAATGTGAAGGCCGTGCTCTTCAACATCTTCGGCGGCATCACCCGCGGCGACGAGGTCGCGCGCGGTATCCTGGCCGCGCTCGCTGAGGTGCCGACCCGCGTGCCGATGGTGGTGCGCCTGGTGGGCACAAACGCCGCCGAGGGCCGGGCGATCCTGGCGCAGGCCAACATGATCACGGCCGAGACGCTGGCCGAGGCCGCGCAGAAAGCCGTGGCTGCGGCGAAGGGGGCGTAAATGAGCATTCTGGTCAATCGAGACACGCGCCTGCTCGTTCAGGGCATCACCGGCCGCGAAGGCGCCTTTCACACCGAGCAGATGATCAGCTACGGCACGCGCGTCGTCGCCGGCGTGACGCCCGGCAAGGGCGGCTCGTGGGGCGTCGGCAATACACCGATCTTCGACACCGTGCAGGAAGCGGTCCACGCCACCGGTGCCAATGTCAGCATCATCTACGTGCCGGCGCGTTTCGCGCCGGACGCCATCCTGGAGGCTGCGGATGCCGGCATCCCGCTCATCGTCTGCATCACCGAGGGAATTCCGGCGCTTGACATGCTCAAGGTGCGTGCCTATTTGGACACCACCGGCTCGCGGCTGATCGGGCCGAACTGCCCCGGTTTGATCACCCCCGGCGAAGCCAAAGTGGGCATCATGCCCGGTTACATCCACGCGCGCGGGCCGGTAGGCGTGGTCAGCCGTTCGGGCACGCTGACGTACGAGGTGGTCTACGCGCTGACGTTGCGCGGTATCGGCCAGTCCACCGCGGTCGGCATCGGCGGCGACCCGATCAACGGCACGAGCTTTGTGGATGTTCTGAAGATGTTCGAGGAAGACCCCGAGACCGAGCAGGTGGTGATGATCGGGGAGATCGGCGGTACCGACGAGGAACGGGCGGCCGAGTTCATCCGCACGAAGATGACCAAGCCGGTCACGGCGTTCATTGCCGGTCAGACGGCACCTCCGGGCAAGCGCATGGGCCACGCCGGCGCGATCATCAGCGGCGGCAAAGGCACCGCCGCCGATAAGATCGCTGCGCTTCAGGCTGCCAATGTGCAGGTTGCCCGTCATCCGGGCGAGATCGCCGAGATCGTGGCCGCGCGGCTGTAGGCCGGCCTTGCGGCCCGGTGGGAGCGACGAGCTGCGGCGAGAGGCACGCGGTGAAGACGAGCGGCCAGTCCCCGACCGAACCTGGGCCAGAGGTCGACCTCAGCCCCTACGAGGGTTGTTGGGTGGCGCTGGTGCGCGGGCACGTCGTGGGGATCGGTCGCTCTGCCGAAGCAGCGCGGATGGCTGCCAAACGGTCGCGGCCGCGCGAAGAGCCGCAGGTGATCCTTGTGTTGCTCACGTCGGCCGCCCCGAAAGAATAGAGGCGACCCGCTGTCGCCGCCACGTGGGGACACGGTGGGGCGGGCACGGAGGCCTGCCCATACGTCGGAGCGACCACAGAGGGTTGCCTCCCAGGGTCGGAGATCGGCCCGAGCGAGAGAGAAAACAGATGGTATTGTTCGACGCGGTCATCAAGTTCATCGCCGCGCAGGGGCAGCCGGCCTGGCTGGTCGGCGGCTGCGTGCGCGACCGGCTCCTGCATCGTCCCACGCACGACCTGGATGTGATCGTGCCGCAGGGCGGTATCCGTCTCGCGCGCGCGATCGCTCAGGCCTTCGACGGCGCCAGTTTTATCCTCGACGAGGAGCGCGATGTGGGCCGGGCTATCCTGCGCGACCACACCGGCCAGACCATGGAGGTGGACGTGGCTCGCCTGCGCGTGCCCGACCTGGCGGCGGACTTAAGCCTGCGCGACTTCACCATCAACGCAATGGCGCAGGCGATCACGTCAGAGGGCGCGGCAGCCGACATCGTTGACCCATTTGGTGGTCAGGATGACCTGCAGAAGAGGCTGGTGCGGGCAGTCACCGAGAGCTCGCTGCGCGATGACCCGTTGCGCTGTCTGCGCGCGGTGCGTCAGGCAGTCGAGCTCGGCTTTGCCATCGAAGGTGCCACGTTCAGCCTGATCCGTCGCGACGCGCCGTTGCTGGCGGTCGTGGCCGGCGAGCGCGTGCGCGATGAGCTCGGGCGCATTGTGGCCGTGCCTGGCGCCTGGCAGCATGTGCGCCTTCTGGCCGATCTGATGATCCTGCCGGTCGTCCTGCCCGAAGCGGCCGCCCTCATCGGCGTCACGCAGAGCGCACCGCACTACCAGGATGTCTTCGACCATACGCGTTCCGTCATGGCCCATCTCGAAGGCCTGTTTGCGCTTCTTTGGTCTGATCGGTGGGCCATCCCCTCCGCAGTTGCAGGCGACGCCACGATCATTGCGCCCGCCGACCAGTGGACAGACCTGGCTGAGTTGTGCGCTGCCTACGGCGATGATCTGCGGCCGCATCTGCTTCAGCCGCTGGCAGCCGGCCGTGCCCGTCGCGAGGCGCTCATGTGGGCGGCCCTGGCGCACGATTGGGGCAAGCCGGCCATGCGCACGGTGGACGCCGACGGTGCGGCACATTTCTACGAGCATGAGCATTGGGGCGCCGTCCTCGTCCAACACCGCGGTGAGGTGCTGCGGCTGGCCTCCGATGAGATCGCCTATTTGTCCCGTCTGGTGCACGAGCATATGCGGCCTACCCATCTGGCGCGCGATAGCGCCGGTGTGCTCAGTCGCCGGGCCATCTATCGTTACTACGTGGCGCTCGGCGATGCCGGGCCGGATTGCGCGCTCCTCAGCCTGGCCGACAGCATGGCGACCCGCGCCAGCCGGCCCGATCCGGAGCGCTGGCGCCAGCGCCTGCGCATGACCGAGACGTTGTGGCAGGCTTATTTTCGTGAGCGCGCAGCCCGGCTGGAGCCGCCCGCGCTGCTGAACGGCCATCAGCTGATGGCCGAGTTTGGCCTGACCGGCGGCCCCCAGATCGGCAAGCTGCTGGAAGGACTGCGCGAAGCACAGGCGATCGGCGACATCTCGACCCCCGAAGAGGCGCGCGCCTGGGTGGCCGAACGTCTGCGATCGCACTGAAGAGGACACATGTTGACCGTGCATATTGCCGTGGCAAAGGCGCCCAAATATGCCGTGCGCGAGAGCGGCGACTCGGTCGAGGTGGTCGAGAGGCCGCGCGGCGGCCTCTCGCTGATCATGGCCGATGGTCAGCGCAGCGGACAAAGCGCCAAGGCCATCAGCAACATGGCCGTGCGCAAGGCGATGAGCCTGCTCTCGGAGGGCGTGCGCGATGGCGCTGTGGCGCGCGCGGCGCATGATTATCTCCGCACCCAGCGTCGCGGTCAGGTCTCGGCCGAACTCACGATCATCTCGATAGACCTGGAAACACGCACCCTTGTCATCTCGCGCAACAGCCAGTGTCCGGTTCTCGTATGCGAAGCAGCGGGCTGGCGTGCCCTGGATGAGCCGTCCGAGAGCGTCGGCATTCGGGAACGCATCCGGCCGGTGATCGTGGAGCTGCCCCTGGCTGCCGGCCAGATGGCCGTGGCTTATACCGATGGCATCCTGCACGCCGGAGAACGCCACGGCCGTCAGCTCGATCCGCTGGCAACGGTGCAGGCGCTGTGCCGGGAATCGTCTTGCACTGCACAGAGGCTCGCCGATGGTTTGCTTGCGGCCGCGCTGGCTGCTGACGATGGCCGTCCCGGTGACGATGTAACCGTCGCGGTCGTGCATGTCGTCGAACGGCCCGCGGGCGAGGAATTGGAAATTCGGCGGATGACCGTCTCGTTTCCGGTGCCGCCGATCTAGCGTACCGGCCGAGGGACATGTCGTGGGGGCGACCGATCCGTGTGTGGCAGTGGTGGGCGTGTGCGCAGCGGGGAAGACGACCCTGGTGATGGGGCTGCGCGCGCGTGGCTGGAATGCCCGTCAGGTGGCACAGGAGCACTCCTACGTCCCCCATATGTGGCAGCGCATCACCCGCCCCGACGTCCTGGTCTACCTGGATGCACAGCTGGAGACGATCCGCCGGCGTCGCCATGACCCGGATTTTCCCGCCGCCATCCTGGAGGAAGAGCGTCACCGCCTGCGCCATGCACGGCAACACTGCGACATCTACCTGGCCACGGATGACCTGTCGCCCGCCGAGGTGCTGGCGCATGTCGTCGCCAGGCTGGCGACCTGGCGCGAGCAGGCCTGACGTGTGGCCAACAGGCTGACTTTTGACAGCCCTTTCCGGCGGCGGTATAATCGTTACGTTTGTCTTCAAGAGGCTATACAGAAACCCAAAGGGGCTCTCTAATCATATCATCCCGCAGGGGGAGAAGAACGCATGCGAAGTCGCAATATATTGGTGTTGGGGTTCATCATCCTGTTGGCGCTGGTTGCGGTCTATATTGCCGCGCCGATCGAGCATCCGACATGGGTGAAGAACCTGTTGTTCTGGCAGCAGCCACCAGAGTACCGCAGCCTGGAGTTCAAACAGGGCCTTGATCTGCGCGGCGGCACTCAGGTGCTCCTGCAGGCCAAACCCGCGGCCGGTCAGCGCATCACGGCAGCCGACATGGAGGCCGCACGCGTGATCGTGGAGCGCCGTGTGAATGCGCTTGGTCTGACCGAACCGTTGGTGCAAATCCAGGGCGAGAATCGCATCATCGTCGAGATGCCCGGGGTGGATAACCCCGATCAGGCCGTCCAGACGCTGAAGAACACCGGCCAGCTCGAATTCGTCGAGATCGGCCCGTCGGTGAACTCGCCCTATCCGAGGATTGAACAGGGTTCGTATGTGCGGACGACCAACAACGACCGCGTGCCTGCGGAGGAGGAGCTCGGCAAGACCTCTCATCCGTACCCCGATGTGGTCTTCAAGACGGTGATGACGGGCCGTGAGCTGAAGAATGCCACGGTGATCCTGGATCAGTACGGCAAGCCGGGCATCGGCTTCGAGTTGACCGACGCCGGCGCGAAGATCTTCGGCGATTACACGCGGGAGCACGTCGGCGACATCCTGGCCATCGTCCTGGACAATGTTGTCTTGTCGGCTCCCCGCATCCAGACGGCCATCACCGAGGGCCGCGGGGAGATCACCGGCCAGTTCGCGCGCGCCGAGGCGGAGAGCCTGGCCGTGCAGATGCGCTACGGCGCGTTGCCCGTGCCGCTGGAGGTGGTCAACCGGCGCACCATCGGCGCCACGCTCGGCGCCGACTCGGTGCAGGCCAGCATCACCGCCGGCCTGATCGGCCTGGTCACGGTCCTCTTCTTCATGACCGTCTACTATCGCCTGCCCGGCCTGATGGCCGCGCTGGCCCTGTTGATCTACGCCACGCTGAACCTGGCCATCTACAAGCTGGTGCCGATCACCCTGACCCTGCCCGGTATTGCCGGTTTTCTGTTGTCCACCGGCATGGCCGTAGACGCCAACATCCTGATCTTCGAGCGCATGAAGGAGGAGCTGCGCTGGGGCCGACCGCTGCGGTCGGCGCTGGAGGCCGGCTTCACGCGCGCCTGGACTTCTATTTTCGACTCGAACTTCTCCACCCTGATCACCTGCGCCATTCTGATCATGTTCGGCCGCACGTTCGGCGCGCAGGCAGTGCTCGGCTTTGCCCTCAACCTGGCCATCGGCGTGACCGTCAGCATGTTCACCGCGGTGATCGTCACGCGCACGTTCCTGCGGGCCATTTTCCAGGGCGAGCGCAGCGAGGCGTTGCGCGAGAAACGCTGGGTGTTGGGATTCTAGGAGAGGGGGAGCGCAGCCATGTTCCGTATCGTCGAACACCGCAGGTGGTATTTCCTGCTTTCGTTGTTGATCATCGTGCCCGGCCTGATCGCGATGATCTATTCGACGGCGACCGTCGGCAGGCCCTTCAAAGTGGCCATTGACTTCACCGGCGGCGCAATCTGGGAGTTGAGTTTCGATCAGCCGATCCTGCCGACCGACCTGCGCGAGATCTTCGTGAATGCCGGGCTCACCGACACAGATGTCACCACTGTGGGCGACGGCAAGACCGCCCAGGTTCGCCTCAAGCCGATTGACGAGGACCAGAAGGTCGCGCTGATGGCCGCGATCAAGGCGAAGTATGGGGCCAATGTCAGCGAGGTGCAGTTCGCGCTGGTCGGCCCGGCCATCGGCAGCGAGGTGACACAGGCCGCTATCCTGGCCGTCTTCGCCGCTTCGATCGCCATCACGATCTTCCTGGTAATCGCCTTCCGCAAGGTGCCCCACCCGGTGCGCTACGGCGTCTCCGCCGTTATCGGCATGGTGCACGACATCCTGGTGACGCTGGGCATCTTCAGTGTGCTCAGCATCCTGTTGGGCTGGGAGGCGGATGCCTTGCTGTTGACCGCGCTGCTGACCGTCATCAGCTTCTCGGTGCAGGACAAGATCGTTGTCTTCGATCGCATCCGGGAGAATACCGCCAAGTATCGCGGCGAGTTGTTCAGGGTGATCGTCAATCGCAGCCTGCTGGAGACGCTGCATCGGTCATTGGCGACGCAGCTCAACGCGCTGTTTATCATGGCCGCCCTGCTCATCTTCGGCGGCGCGACGATCCGCCAGTTCATCGCGGTGATGTTCATCGGGTTGATCAGCGGCACCTACTCCTCCATCTTCAACGCCGTGCCGATCCTGGTCAGCTGGGAAGAACGCGATCTCTTGGGGACGAAAAACGTCGGCGCCACGTCCGCATGATCTGGCCCGGCACGTGGAACGGGGGAACCAGGGCTGCGGCGGCCGATGACCCCGGCCGTCGCAGCGGTGTTCTCCCGTTCTGTTTTTGAGGTGATTTGGTGCGCGCACTACTGTTCGATCATGAACTGCGCTACGATCCGGCCTATCCGACGCCGCAGCCGCCGCCGGGCGAAGCACTGGTGAAAGTGCGGCTGGCCGGCATCTGCACGACCGACCGCGAGCTTTTGCGCGGCTACATGGGGTTTCGCGGGGTCTTGGGCCATGAATTCGTCGGCGAGGTCGTGCAGGCCGACGATCCGGCCTGGCTGGGCCAACGCGTCGTGGGCGACATCAACGCAGCATGTTATCGCTGCCCGACCTGTCTGGCCGGACGCCATACCCACTGCCCGAACCGAACGACGCTCGGCATCATGGGCCGCGATGGGGCCTTTGCGGACTTTCTCTGCCTGCCTCTGTCCAATCTGCATCGCGTTCCGGACGGCGTTCCCGACGAAACGGCCGTTTTTACCGAACCGCTGGCTGCTGCTTGCGAGATCCTGGAACAGGTCGCCATCCGGCCGACCGAGCGGGTGATCGTGATCGGCGCCGGCAAGCTCGGCTTGCTCGTGGCGGCGGTGCTGCGGCTGACCGGCGCCGATCTGTTGTTGATCGGCCGACACCGCGGCCAGCTGGCCATCGCCGAGTCGTGGGGCATTGCCACGGCGCTCGCCGAGGAGAAGCTCGCCGCCACGCAAGCCGACGTGGTGGTGGAGTGCTCCGGTCAGCCGACCGGCTTTGCCCTGGCATCCCACTTGCTGCGTCCGGCCGGCACCCTGGTGATGAAGAGCACCTACCACGGCAGCCAGGAGATGGACATGAGCGCGCTCGTAGTGAACGAAGTGACGCTCGTCGGGTCGCGCTGCGGGCCTTTCGCGCCAGCCCTGCGCCTGCTGGCCGGTGGCCTCGTAGATCCGACGCCGCTGATCTCAGCCCGGTATCCGCTTGCGGAAGGCGTCGCCGCGCTGCATTATGCGATGACGCCGGGAGTGTTGAAGGTGCTGCTGGTGCCGTAAACGCGCGCTCAAAAAGAAAAACGGAGGGTGCTGGCGCCCTCCGTCGTTTCCGGTCGCATGGTCAGATATCAGTGGCCGCACGTCGAGCAATGGCCGCCTGCGCAGGAGCTGCAGCTGGCGGCACTGCTGCCCGCAACCAGACGGCTGCCGCCTCCTCCATCCTTGCTGACCGCAGCGAAGAGGGAGATCGTGCGACGGACGGCCGGTGCCGCGCAGTACGGACAGGCCGCGACGCTATCAGCCTGGCTCATGGGGCGCAGCAGCTCGAAGCGTCGTTCACAATTATCGCAACGGTACTCATAGAGTGGCATCGCTTTACCTCGATCGAGTATTCGCGTGAATTGTACTCGATGCTTGACCGGCCGTCAAATGCTTGAGCGGTGGCGTCGCACTGCAATCTTGTTGATCCTGACCGGCCTGATCAGCCTGGGATTCGGGCCGCCTGTCATCACCGATGGCCGGCAGGGCGGGATGCGGCTCTATCCGGAGCACGTGCAGGCGGCCTATCGCCTGACGCGTTGGCCTTCCCTCACTGCCGAGGCCGCCCTGGTCGTAGACCTCGATGCTGACCAGGTGCTCTATTCCCGACGCGCCGAAGCACCGCTTCCGCCGGCCAGCACCGTCAAGCTGATGACCGCGCTGCTGACCGTGCGCCATGCCGGGCTGAGCCAGCGCGTCGCGGTCTCGGCTCGCGCCGCAGCCACGTCGGGCAGCCGGATGGGGCTGATCGCCGGTGAGACGCTGACCGTGCGCGAGCTGCTATATGGCCTGCTTCTGCCCTCGGGCAACGATGCCGCGGTCGCCCTGGCCGAGCATATGGCCGGCAGTGAGACGGCGTTCGTCCAGATGATGAACGAAACGGCCGCCGCGTTGGGGCTGCGGGCAACGCGCTTCGCCAACGCCCACGGCAGCGATGCGCCGGGCCAGACGACCTCGGCCGCCGACCTCGTCATCATGGCAAAGGCGGTGCTGGCGCATCCTGTCCTGGCGCAGATTGTCGCCACTTCGCGGGCGCAGGTCGGTGATCGCATGCTGGTGAACACCAATCAGCTGCTCGGCGTCTATCAGGGCGCCGATGGGGTGAAAACCGGCACCTCGGATGCGGCCGGAGAATGCCTGGTGGCCTCGGTGACACGCGACGGCCATCGCCTGCTCACCGTCGTGTTGGGCAGCCAGGATCGGTACGCCGATACGCGCGCCCTGCTCGATTTTGTGGAAAACGGCTGGCAGTGGCACAATGTGGGATTGCCAGACAATGCATTGGCGTGGACCGATGGTGCGGACGGTGCTCTCTATCGGCTGCGCGCTGAGGAACAACTGGCGCTTTTTTTGCCCCGCTGGCAGTGGTCGCTTGTCCAACCTGTGCGCGAGCTCGCCACGGCTGTGCCGCTGACGAGCACGCTGCCGGTGGGCACGCTGACCTTGACTTTTGCCGGCCGGCCGCTGGCTGCTCTTCCGCTCACGATCTGGCCGGGGCCGTGAGCAAACGAGTGTTTACACATGGCTGAGGAACGTCTGCAGAAAGTCCTGGCGCAGGCCGGATTCGGCTCTCGTCGCGCCTGCGAGGAGCTGATTCGGGCCGGCCGCGTTGCCGTGGACGGCCGCATCGTCACGGAACTGGGGACGAAGGTGGACCCGGAGACGGCAGAGATTCGGGTGGATCAGCAGCCGATTCGACGCCAGCCGCTGCGCTATGTCATGCTGCATAAGCCGACCGGCTACCTGTCCACCGAGGACGTGCGTGCCGAATATCCGTCGTGGAAGGAGCTGGTGCAGACGCCGGAGCGTCTTTTCGTGGTGGGCCGGCTGGATCACGACAGCGAGGGATTGTTGTTGTTGACGAATGACGGCGAGCTGGCACAACGTTTGATGCATCCGCGGCACGAGCATCCGAAGACCTACCTGGTGGAGGTCGTGGGGATACCCGATGCCCGCAAGATCCGCCGTCTGCAGCACGGCATCATGCTGGATGATGGGCCCACGGCGCCTGCGCGCGCCGAGCTGTTGAGCGAGCTGCCGCAGGAATACCGCAGGCTGCAGAGCCGCCGCGTCACGGCGGCGGGCGAGGATGCTGCCCGATCACGGCCCACGCGATGGCTGCGCATCACTTTGTACGAGGGGCGCAAGCGTCAGCTGCGGCGCATGGTGGCTTTGTTGGGCCACCCGGCGTTGCGGGTGATCCGCATCGGCCTGGGCCCGTTGACGCTGGGCGACCTGCGGCCGGGCAAGTGGCGCGATTTAACGCCGGGCGAGGTGCGCGCGCTGCGCGACGCGGCCGGGGGGCAGGAGACAGGTCAGTCATCTCGCCAGGATGGAAGAGAGAGGAAGACAAAGCAATTGTTGCCAGGAATGATTGCGATAGACGGGCCGGCGGCCTCCGGCAAGAGCACCATCGGCAGGCGCCTGGCGCAGAAATACGGCTATCTCTACCTGGATACCGGAGTGATGTACCGCGCGGTGGCTGCTGTCGCATTGGCGCGCGGCATCGCCATCTCCGATGAAGCGGCTGTGACGGCCCTGGCCAGGCAGATCGAGATCCAGGTGCTGGCACCGACGGTGGCCGATGGCCGCGACGTGACGGTTTTGGTAGATGGCGCCGATTTGAGCTGGGAAATCCGCAAGCCAGAGGTTGACCGAGTGGTTTCGCCGGTCTCGGCCTACGAAGGGGTGCGGCAGGCGCTGGTGCCGCAACAACGTCGGATCGCCGGCCAGGGGCCAATCGTGATGGTGGGTCGCGATATCGGTACCGCCGTGCTCCCGGACGCCGACTTGAAGATCTATCTCGACGCCACGCTGCACGAGCGGGCCATGCGACGCTATCGGGAACGCCTGGATCGGGGCGAGCAGGCTGATTTCGACCAGGTCCTGGCCGATCTGCGTCGCCGCGACGAGATAGACTCGGGGCGCAAGCATTCACCGTTGATGCCGGCAGCCGACGCCATCATGATTGACAGCACGCGTTTGACTGCCGATGAAGTGATGAAGCTGGTTCAGGGCTTGATCGAGCGTTGGCGCCGACCATAACCAGGGTTGCACAGGGTGGTGTTGTGACAAGACGTAAACGAAGGATTCCGCTCGGCCGTTATTTTTGGGGCGTCGTGCTGCGTTTTTTGATCTGGCTCTTCGTGGATCTGCGCATCGTGGGCCTGGAGCACGTGCCGCGCACCGGTGCCGGGATCATCTACTACAACCACATTCACTGGCTGGATCCGGTGCTGATCAGCGGCCGGTTGCCGCGCTACAACGTGCCTTTGACCAAGATCGAGGCCGCCTCCTGGCCGTTGGTCGGCTTCCTGCTCAAAGGCTATCACGTGATCTTCATCACGCGCGGGACGGTGGATCGGACGGCGCTCAACGCGACCTGGGAGGTATTGTCGGCGGGCGATATCTCGGTCATCTCGCCAGAAGGCACGCGCAGCCCGGACGGCACGCTGAAGGCAGCCAAGGAGGGCCTGGCCTATGTCGGCCGCCGCGCGCCGGATGCCTGGTGGCTGCCGTGCGCGGTCACCGGGACGCCGAAATTTAAGTTTTCGATCCCGCTGCTGCGACGTACGCCGGTCGTGCTCACCTTCGGCCGGCCTTTCCGAGTGCGTTGGCCTGGTGGTCAGCCGCAGACGGCCGGCCGGGAAGAGCTCCGGCAGATCACCGACGAGGCCATGGCCCAGCTGGCAGCCCTGTTGCCGGTCGCCATGCGCGGCGATTACGCCGGGGCCGATCCGACGGAGCGCCGGTGGATCGAGTTGTGGGATGCATGAGGTGTGCGGTTCAAAGGTCGGTCTGGCGACCACGCGGTCGGGCATCGTTGATTGCACGAGAGGAGGTGACATAACGGCAAATTGATTCGTGGGGAGAGAGCGCCTGGCCCCGGCGTGACCCAGTAGCCGGGGTGACGAGGTGGAGGTTCCCTGCCGCGAGGCGGGCGCTAACGAAGCGCGGCATCCTGTCGGCGAACTCAGAGCGACGCCGCGTTTCGGAAAATCGAACAGATCGGCGGATGCCTCCAGGGGTCACACCGGCCCCTTTTCTCCCCCTCCGTGCGGAAACTGGCGTTTCTCGAGCCAGCCATATCTTTGCGCGCCGGCTTCCGCATTCAGCATCCAGCATCCAGTCAGGAGGGGTTACCATGTGTGGCATTGTCGGCTACATCGGCCCGCGCAACGCGGCCCAGATCATTATGGAGGGCCTAGCGCGGCTTGAATATCGTGGCTACGATTCGGCGGGCATCGCCGTCATCCAGGACGGCCAGATCGCCATCCGTCGCGATGTGGGCAAGTTGAGCAATCTGGCGGCCAAACTGGCCCAGGTGCCGGTGACAGGCCAGATCGGCATCGGGCATACGCGCTGGGCGACGCACGGCAAGCCCAGCGAGCACAACGCGCATCCCCACGCCGATTTCTCCGGTCGCCTGGTCGTTGTTCAGAACGGCATCGTGGAAAATTTCCGTCAGTTGCGCGCTGAACTGGAAGCCGAGGGGATCGTGTTCCGATCGGATACCGACACCGAGGTCATCGCGCACCTGGTGGGATTGCATTATCGAGACGGCCGGTCACTGCCGGACGCCGTGCGTCTGGCGCTGGGTCACCTGCGCGGTCCCAGCGCCATCGTCGTGCTTGCGCTCGATCAGCCCGACATGTTGGTGACCGCGCGGCTGGGCAATGCGGGCGGGGTCACGATCGGTTTCGGGGATGGCGAGATGTTCGTTGCTTCGGACATGCCTGCCATCCTGGAGCACACGCGGCGCATGGCCTTCCTGGAGAACCGGCAGCTGGCTGTGGTGACGCGCGAGGGCGCCGTCTTCAGCACGCTCGACGGCCAGGAGGTGCGGTCGGTGGTGCATACCATCCCCTGGGACCCCGTTCGCGCAGCCAAGGGCGCCTACAAACACTTCATGCAGAAGGAGATCTACGAGCAAGCCAATTCGCTGACCGACACCATTCGCGGTCGGGTAGATCTGGCAGCCGGCGAAGTCTACCTGGAGCAGCTGACGCTGACCGCGGAGCGGGCACGTGGCTTGGCCCAGATCGTCAGCGTGGCGTGTGGGACGTCGTATCATTCGGAGCTGGTGGGCGCGTTCATGTTCGAGCAGCTGGCGCGGCTGCCGGTGCGGGTGGAATATGCGTCGGAGTTTCGCTACCGCGATCCGGTCATCGGGCCGGACACGTTGCTGCTGGCGATCACCCAGTCGGGCGAGACGGTGGACACGCTGGCCGCGATGGAGGAGGGGCGGATAAAAGGCGCGCATCTGGCAACGATCGTGAACGTGATCGGCAGCCAGGCCGCGCGCATCAGCGACAGCGTGATCTACATGCACACCGGGCCGGAGATCGGCGTCGCTTCGACCAAAGCGTTCACCGCGTCGCTGGTAGATCAATATCTGCTTGCCGTCGCTCTGGCCAGCTTGCGCGGCGTTCTCTCATCTGAACGGCGTCGCGTGCTGCTCGACGAGCTGGCTGCGCTGCCTGCGCTCGTCGGCCAGCTGCTCGATCCGGCCACACACAGACAGTACGAGGAACTGGCCCAGCGCTTTTTCCAGTATACGAATTTCCTCTATCTGGGCCGGGGCATCAACTATCCGATTGCGTTGGAGGGTGCACTTAAGCTCAAGGAGATCAGCTACATTCATGCCGAGGGCTATGCGGCCGGCGAGATGAAGCATGGCCCCATCGCGCTGATTGACGAGCACATGCCGGTCGTGGCCATTTGTCCGCAGGACGGGGTCTACGACAAGATGATCAGCCAGATCGAGCAGGTGAAAGCGCGCGGGGGCATCGTGATCGCGGTGGCGACCGCCGGCGATGAATTCATCCGGTCGAAGGCGGACTATGTGCTATCCGTTCCGGCCGCCTCGCCCCTGCTCACCCCGGTGCTGACGGTGATCCCGCTACAGTTGCTGGCCTATCACATTGCGGTGCGCCGCGGGGCCGACGTGGATCAGCCGCGCAACCTGGCGAAGAGCGTGACGGTTGAGTGAGCAGTATCAGGCCGTCATTCTCCCAGCAAATGCTCCGTGATGATCTGACGGCGGCCGTGCGTCTCGCCACGCAGGATGAGCGAGTTGGAGGTGGCACGGTCGCCCAGATAGTGAACGCCGCGCAGCAGGGGGCCGTCGGTGATGCCGGTGGCGGCGAAGAAGACCTGGTTGCTGCTGACGAGGCGCTCGTCGTCGAGGATCTGGCGGGTGTCGAGCCCGGCGGCGAGCAATGCCTCGCGCTCGGCGGCCGATTGAGGCGCCAGCCGGCCGAGCATGGCGCCGCCGGCCGCGCGCACCGCGCATGCCGCGATCACGCCTTCAGGCACGCCGCCGATGCCCATCAGCAGATCCACGCCGCTGTTCGGGGTGATCGCCAGCAATGCGCCGAGGACGTCACCGTCCGGACTGAGCATCACGCGCGCCCCGGCGCGACGAATCTCGGCGACCAGCGCATCGTGGCGAGGCCGCGCCAATACGAAGACCACCAGGTCGCCGACCCGTTTGCCGACAGCTCGCGCCACCAGTGCCAGCGTCCAGGCCGCAGGCGCATCCAGACATTCGGGCACCAGTGCCGCGCCGACTGCCTTGCCCACGATGATCTTGTCCATGTAGATGGCCGGCACGGGCGCCCAGAGCGTACCGCGCGGCGCAGCTGCGGCCACCGATACAGCCGTGCCATGTCCCTGCGCCAGCAGGCGACAGCCGTCTATGGCGTCGGCCACGATGTCCACGGCCGGGCCGCGGCCCGTGCCCAGCGCCTGACCGCTGTGCAGGGGGATGTCGGGGCCGAGCTTGGCATCCTCGCCGATCACCAGCCGACCGTCTATTTCGAGCGTGCTGAACATCTGTTGCATGGCCAGGCTTGCCGCGCGATCGGCCGCCTCTGGTTGGTTGAGTCCCATCCAGCGACCAGCCGCCAACGCAGCCTGTTCGGTCACGCGCATCAGCTCAAAGCCGAGATGACGAGGCAAGACAGGGGTTGTCATCGGACCTCCTGACCGATTTCATCCACAGCTTGTAGCAGTCGCGCGGCTTCCCATGCCAGCATCCCGCCGCGCAGGACGGCGATGTGCCTTCCCCCGCGCGCAACGGCCAGGGCCGCCACCCGACTGCTACGCCGGCCGCCGCGGCAGACGAACACCACCAGACGCTCCTCGCGCGCCAGTCTGGTGAGGCTGTCGAGATTGGGCTCGGCCAGCAAAGCGGAAAGCGGCAGCGACTGCGCGCCCGGCACGTGGCCGCGTCTGAATTCGCGCGGCTCCCGCACGTCTACCACCAGCGGCGGAGACGATGTGTGCAGGGCATCCCATACTGCTTCCGGCCCTACGTAGACCAATGATGCTTCGATCTCTTTGGCCACAGGAGGCAATCGCGGCGCGATCGTTGCACCGTTGCTCTCGTCCGGCAGGCTTTTCGGCAGATTCTGACATTCCCGGAAGGCCCGCAGCGGACACTCGTAAATACAGATGGCCGGGTCGAGCTCGCGATAAAACAGATGGCTGATTGCCGTGTCGTGTACCAGGAAATGGTCTGGGCCGAGACGCCGCTCGAACCCGCTCGCGCGCATCAGCTGGGCGACCGGCGCATGCACGCGCGTCAGGAAGAGATCGCCCCCGCGTTCACGGTACAGGCGCAGGATATTTTCCAGGGCATGGATGCCGCTGATGTCTATCTGTCCCACGCTTTGCATCCGCAGGAGCAGAAAACGCTGGCTCGGGTTTTCGGCCAGATTGCGCTCGATGCACTCCTCGACGTGATGCACTGCGCCGAAGTAAAGATCGCCCAGGATCTCGATGATCCCCAGTTGTGGGCAGTCCGGCTTCCCCGGCTGATGCACCAGGTGCTCAAAGTGTTCGTCGGGCAATACAGTGCGGACGCGTGGGGTGCTGGTTTTGAGCACATAGGCGGCAAGCGACATCAGGATGCTGGTCAGGACGGCGAATTGCAGCGGCAGCATGAGAGTCGCCAGCAGCGTCACCATCATGATGACGCGGTCGCTGCCGTCGCTCTGCCAGATGCGCGTCATCTCGCGATGATCCACCAGCCCGATCGCGGTGATGATCAGGACGCCGGCCAGCGCGCTCATCGGGATATACGCGGCCAGCGGCGCAAAGACGAGCATCAGCAGCAACGTGAAGATCCCCGAGAAGACGCTGGCCAGTGGTGTCCGGCCCCCGACTTTGAAGATCATCGCGGAGCGGATAAACGACCCGGAACAGGTGTAACCTGAGAAGAGCGCGCTGGCAATGTTGGCCAGGCCCTGGCCGATGAATTCCTGATTGCTATCCAGGCGCTGACGGGTCTGGCTGGCGATGCCGCGCGCAATGGACATCGCCTCCACGAGGCCGATGGCGGCGATCGCGAGCGCGCCCGATGCCAGGTTGCCGATCAGCCGATAGTCGGTCAGGGGAATGTGTGCCAGCGGGGGCAATGATCGGGGGATCACGCCCACTACTTTGATCTCCCAGCCGGCCAGTTGCATGAGCACGGCCAGGACGCCGGCGGCGATAAGCGCGATCAGCGGGCCGGGGAGGGGCAGTTTGTCCGCGCGCCATGTCCGGTTGATCCGCTGGATCGCCAGGACAGTCCCGATCGTGATCAGGCCCAGGAGCAGGCTCGGCCAATGCATCTGGCCGATCGTGCGCACCGTATCTGCAATGGTGTCGGCCAGGTCGGGATCGGAGGGGAACGAGAGGCGCAGCAGATGGCGCAGCTGATTGATGCCGATGAGCACGCCGGCGCCCGCGGTGAAGCCCACGATCACCGAATCGGAGACGAAGTTGACCAACATGCCCAGCCTGGCCAGCCCCAAGCCGGCGCGCAAAATCCCTACCATGAAGGTTAACAGGCCGGCCGCTGCCAGGTATTCCGGCGTGCCCGGCGTGGCCAGCGGCAACAACACCGAAAGCACGAGCAGTGACGCTGCATTGGTCGGCCCGGTCTGGAGATGGTTGGAGGAGCCCCACAGGGCGCCGACAATGGCGCCGATGATGGCGGCATAAAGGCCCATTTGCGGCGGCAGCTCGGCGATCAGGGCATAGGCGATGGCCTGCGGGATGATGATGAGCGCTACGGTCAACCCGGCCAGGGCGTCGGGCCGCAGGTCGGTAGTCGGACGGTAGCCGCGCAGGAGGATGGCGGGTCGCGCCAGAAGGACGAGCAAAGTCTGCAGGTGACGAACGAGAGACGTAGATCGTCGCTGCAACATAGTCTCCATGGGGCAAATTATACTCCAAAACCACGACGGTGCCTATTGACAATCGTCCATCGGCGCCCCAGTGCGCATGCGGCGGCTGCCGGCATTCGCAAATCGGGCAAATTCGTGTTATGATTTTCAGGCTGCCCGTCAGGGCCATGCTTTGCCGTATGAATATGCAATGAGGATAGATGTTTATGGCGGAGACAAAAGGGACACCCCACACCGATGCAGCGGTCGAGCCGGTGTGGAGCTATCGGGGCTACAATCTGCGGCCGTCAGAGTTCACCACGGCGATGGTCCATTTCTATCGTGCGGAGATCCAGCGCAGCAATACCTGGCGCAATCGCCTGGACAACACGACGAACTGGGCTGTCGTAGCTGCCGGCGCCGCGATCTCATTCGCGCTGTCCAGCCCCCAGAATCATTATGGCGTGATCGTCCTTGACACCCTGTTGGTCACGCTGTTTTTGTGGATCGAAGCGCGGCGCTATCGTTATTATGAGTTGTGGAGCTACCGTGCCCGTCTGATGGAGACCGATTTGTTTGCGGCCATGCTGGTGCCGCCGTTCAAGCCGAATCCGGAATGGGCCGAGAGCCTGGCCAGCTCGTTGTTACAGCCCGAATTTCCCATCACGATGTGGGAAGCGCTTGGCCGGCGTTTCCGGCGCAATTATTTCTGGATTTTTCTGGTGCTCGGTTTGGCCTGGGCGCTGAAGAGCTTTATTCATCCGGCGCCGGCCGCGTCCTGGGCCGAGTTCATCGCTCGTTCGGCGATCGGCAGTATCCCGGGCGAAATCATGGTCGGACTGGGGTTGCTTTACAACGGCGTGCTCTGCGTGATCGGCCTGCTCACCGCCGGGCTGCACGATGCCACCGGCGAAGTGTTGCCCAAGTTCGGCGCGGTGGCGCGTTTCGCCGATTTGCTGTGGGGCAACGGCTCCGAGGAGAAAACGGCGCAGCCGAAGGCCCGGTTTTTCTCGCGTTTGCGTCCTCGCCGCAGGCAGCAGGCGTTGGCCCTGGTCATCACTACTCAGCCGGAGGCGATCAAGGAGAAAATCCTCCAGCAGATGCGACGCGGGGCCACGGTATTGCACGGCCAGGGCGGGTATTCGGGTCAGATGCGCGTCGTGTTACTGGTCGCGATCACCGTCACGGAGATTGCCCAACTCAAGACGCTGGTGCGCGAGCAAGACTCAGGTGCCTTCGTCATCGTGACCCCGGCCCAGAACGTCTTTGGTCGGGGCTTTCAGCCGCTGAACGAATGATGCGGCGCGTAGGCAGTCCGTTGCGCCTTCCCGCTATAGCGCACCGGCGAGCAGCCTGGCTTTGCTGTGCATATAGTGCAGGAAATTGGCCCAGCTCACATCGGGCGGCACGGTGTGATCTAGGCTCGGGATGAAGCCGCCCTCTTCGATCAGCGGCCGCAAGTCGCGGAGATGTGCGTCGATCGCTGCCGGCCCCTCGGCCAGGACGCGTTTGTCTACGCCACCCCACAGCCGCAGGCTTTTGCCGAACTTTTTGCGCAGTCGCACCGGATCCTGGTCGGCGGCGCGTTCCAATGGCCAGAGGACATCTACGCCCGCGTCCATGAAGAGCGGCACGATCGCCTCGGGGTTGCCGTCGGTGTCAATGGCGACGTAGCGGCAGCCGTGCGATTTGTAGAATTCGACAACCCGCCGGAGCCGGGGGAAGATGAACGTCTTGTACAGCTTGGGGCTGATCAGCGGGCCGTTCTTCATCGAGAGATCTTCGTTGAAGCAAACGTACTCGACTGTGGTCTGTGCCAGGATCGGCCGCGCCGCCTCGATGAGGAAGTCGGCGTGGAACTCCATGATGTCGTGCACCAGCCTCGGCTGATCGAAGAACGCGTACGAAAGCGGCTCGGTGCCCATCAGGTCGCGCGCGAACCAGTAGAAGCCCAGGGTGGTGCAGTTCGGCCCGAAGATCAACGGGTGCTGTCGCGTCTGCCAGCCGGCCACGCGCGTCACCGACCAGTTGGGCTCGTACCGTTCCGGGCCGAGGCGCAGTCGGTGCTTGTAAGCCTGCCAGCTCGCCATATCGGTCACCGGGAAGCCGATGTAGGTGTCCATGGACATGCGGCCGCCGCGCACGGTGCCCTCCTTCAGCGCCCGACGGGTGCGGCCCCAGTTGTCCCGGAAGGTGACGGTGCGTTCGTCCTCGGCGAGGGTCTCTGTCTCGAAGGGAGGGAGCGGATCACCGCGGAAGCGGATAAACTCCCGGGGATCCATCCCCAGCGCAGCCTCGCCGGAGAACCAATCCCAGTGATAGAGGGTGGGGTCGAGTCCTTCGGCCTCCCAGCGATCCCGTGTTTGCGGCCAGACGCCCAGCTCCCAGTTGGGCACGCGATCCACGGGCCGGTATTCCATGACGGCGAGAAAGCGTTCGCGGTGGTTCATGGCAGGGCCAGGGGTGCCGATTACACCGATGCAATCGCCGGATCATCCAGCCGCACGCGACGGCCTTCGCGCGCCGAGACATAGGTAGCCAGCACCATGCGCAACGCGGTGCGGCCCTCTTCGGCTGTGGCGATGGGGCCGGTCCGGCCATGGCAGAAATCGGAGAGCGATTTGGCGAGCGCGACGATGCGCGTGCCGTGGCTGGTCGGGCTGGGGATGGCGCTCGGCGTCCAATCTTTTTTGTCGAGCGTATACCATTTCTGGCCCACGGCGCCAGCCGGTCGGGGCACGTTGCAGCTCGGCACATCGCCGTAGTTCTGGATGATGCTGCCTCGCTCGCCGATCACCTCGACCGTGTTTTCGGCGGCAACACAAGTGAAGGAGCAGACCACTTCGGCCAGTGTCCCATCGGCATAGCGGAAGATGGCAATGCCGTTGTCGTTTGGCGCCAGTGGGTTCAGCAGCGAGGAGATCTCGGCGGTCACCGTTTCCGGCTCGCCGAGCAACCAGAGGATAAAATCCACGGGATGCGCCGCATCGTCGGCCCAGATGTCGCGATTCAGCTCAGGGCTGAAATGCCACATGCTGGGGATGTCCCAAAGTTGTGTGGGCAGCCCATGGCGGCGCCGTACCATGAAGATTTTGCCGAGCGCGCCGCTTGCGATGAGTTGCTTGATCTCGATGTTCTGCGGGTCGACGCGCATCTGCCAGGCCAGCGTGAACGGCACAGCATGGCGTTCGACCGCCGCGACGATGCGGTCGGCTTGGGACATGGTGAGCGCCAGCGGCTTCTGCAGGACGATCATCTTGCCCGCGACGGCCGCCTTTTCGACTACGTCGGCGTGCATCGAAGTCTCGACGCCGATCACCACTGCCGGCATGTCGGGCCGGGCCAGGAATGCGTCCAGGTCGGCGTAGCCTTGCATGCCGAAGTTGTCGCAGTTTTTCTGCAGCCGGGCAGCGTCGTGATCCCAGCCGGCGACGAGGTTGATCTCCAGCGCCGGGTTCTGTTTCCATTGGGTGCAATACATGCCCACGTGGCCGTGCGCGAAGCCGAGGATACCGATATTGATGGTCATGATGTTTGCTCCGTGAAATGTGAGGCGTGAAACGTGCCGATGTCTATGGTCTGTTGGCCGCATTATACTACAAGGTGCCAGAATGGGTGCATCGGAATCATCGCGATCCACATGCGTAAATCGTCCGATTTGCCGCGTGTGTGGTATGATATTGTCCCGGCATTTTGTTCGGGCAGTGGTTCAGGGTGAAGCGGCCGGCTGCCCATCATTGCTACGGAGGATGACTCATGTATATTGTGAAACGTTTCGAGGAGCGGGTGGTAGTCGTCACGGGCGGCGCGAAGGGAATCGGCCGGGCGTGTTGTCTGCGTTTCGCCGAGGAAGGCGCCAAAGTGGCGGTCTTGGATCTGGCTATGGAGCAGGCCGCTCAGGTTGCGGCCGAGTGCGAACGGCTGAGCGGTCGGCCTGCACTGGCGTGCCATTGCAACGTGGCCGACCCGGCCAGCGTGGACGCGGCGTTCAAGACGGTTGTGGAGGCCTGGGGCAGCCTCGATGTGGTGGTGGCATCGGCCGGCATCTATTCGGGCCAGCCATTGATCGAGGTGCCGCTCGCGGCCTGGCAGAAGGTCATTGACGTGGATCTGACCGGCGTCTTTCTGACGAACAAGGCTGCGGCGACGATCATGATGAATCAGCATTGCGGCGCTGCGATCATCAACATCTCCTCGATGGCGGGGAAGACCTCCTGGCCGGCGAGCGCCCAGTACAGCGCGGCCAAAGCCGGTGTGATCGGCCTGACACGCAGCGTCGCGATGGAGCTGGCGCCCTATGGCATCACCGTGAACGCGGTCTGCCCCGGCAATACCATGACCGAGATGGTCGAAGGTGTGGCCGAGACAATCGCCGCGCGCGAAGGCATCTCGGCCGACGAATGGCTTCGACGCCGCGCCCAGGATTGCCCGATGAAGCGTTTTGCCTCGCCGGAGGAGATCGCCGGTGTCGTCGCCTTCCTGGCCTCTCCCGATGCGGCCTATATCACCGGCCAGGCGATCGAAGTAGATGGGGGGATGGTGATGACGTGAAACGCGCGCCGTCAGACGTCAAACTCAACAGGGTCGTGCCGACGGCTCATGGACGCATGACGCGTGATACCACAGGGCACCCAGGAGCGCTGCCATGGAACTCACCGGCTATGTGGATTTTTGGTTTCGTGATCTGCCCATCGTCGAGCGGATTCAGCATTTTGAGCGATTGGGCATCCGTCGGCTGGATGTATGGCTCTGGCGCGAGCGGCCGATGGCCGAGATCTACGCCGAGTGCAAAGCGCGCGGCATGATCATCAACTCGACTTTCGATGGCGAATGCGGCAACCTGGTGGACGCCACCGATCACGACCGGGTGCTGCGCGCCTGGAACGAATCGCTCGAAATGGCGGTTCGCTACGAAATTCCTCATCTGTTCATTTTCTCCAATCAGATAGAGGTCACGCCGCGGGGAGAGTGGGTACAGCGTCTGAATCGCGACTACACGCCGGCCGAGATGTACGCCAACTTGCTGGATGGCGTGGAGAAGGTGATGAAGCTGGTCAAGCAGACCACCGTGCAGCTCTGGTTCGAGGCGTTGAACACGTTCCACATCCACGGCGGCGTCTTCGTCTGTACGCACGATCTGGCCGCCGATGTCGTGCGGCGTTTCGATGACCCGCAGCTGCGGTTATCGTTCGACTGCTATCACCAGCAGCGCACCGCGGGCAACCTGATCTGGGGCATGGAGCAGTACTTCGGCCTCTATCCCACCTTCCACATCGGCGACTGTCCGACGCGGCAGGAGCCGGGCACCGGTGAGATCAACTTCACCAACATCTCGAAGAAGCTGGATGAACTGGGCTACGACGGCCTGATCGGCATGGAGTGCTACCCGAGCACGACGGAGGAAGAGGCGCTGGCACGGATCCGGAGCTACTTCCCGCGGGCGAGGTAGGTAGACAAGGAGACAAGGAGACAAGGAAACAAGTCCCCTTGTCTACCTGTCTACCTGTCTACTTGTCTACTTGTCTACTTCCCCCTAACCACGAGAGAACAACATGAACAAAACTCGACGACTCAATCGTATTCTTGGCCCTGATGGGCGGACGCTCATTGTGGCGATGGATCATGGCGCGATCCAGGGGCCGGCCGGGCTGGAACGGCCGGGCGAGGTGATCCGGCAGGTGATCGCCGGCGGCGCGGATGCTATCCTGACGACCTACGGCATTGCCCGGGCTTTCGGCAAGGAGCTGGCGCCGGTCGGCCTGATCCTGCGCACCGACGGCGGCGCGAGCACTATCGGCCCAGACGTCAGCGAAAGCTCCGGGCTGTACACCGTGGAGGATGCCCTGCGCCTGGCCGCGGATGGCGTGGTCGCCAACGCGGGGCCTGGACATCGCAACGAGGTGCGGCACATGGAATGGCTGTCCGAGCTGGCCTCTGATTGCGACGAGTGGGGCGTGGTGCTGGTGGCCGAGATGGTGCCCGGCGGCTTCGACAGCGGGCCGGAGTTCCGCACCCTGGCGAACCATCAGCTTGCCGCGCGCTTCGGCTCGGAGTACGGCGCTGATCTGCTCAAGACGCCCTACTGTGATCGCTTCGAGGAGGTCGTGCGCTCCTGTTTCACCCCCATCGTCGTGCCCGGCGGCAGCAAGATGACCGCAAAGCAACTCCTCACGATGGTTTACAACGCCATGCGTGCCGGCGCGATCGGTTGCGCGGTGGGCCGCAACATCTGGGGTGCGGCCGATCCGACGAAGATGACCGCGGCTCTGGCCGCCATCATCCACGGCGCTGCCGGTGTGGATGAGGCGATGCGGATGTTGGAGTGAGGGGGCTGGCGCAGGGGACTGTGTATGGGAGATGTAGTTCTCGGCATTGATATTGGTACGGCCTCGACTAAAGTCATTGCTTTCGACGAGACCGGCATGGAGGTCGCCGCGGCCAGCCGACCCTACGCATTGTTGACGCCGCGGCCGGGCTGGGTGGAGCAGGATGCCGAAGAGGTGTGGCGCGCGCTGCTGGAGGCACTGCGCGAGATCAGCGATCGTTGTGGCTCTGGATATCGCATCCGTGCTCTGGCCCTGGCCGCTCAGGCCGGCTCGATCATCCCTGCGGACGAGCGCGGCGATCCTGTCCACCCGATGATCACCTGGCTCGACCGCCGCACCGACGATCTGGTGGCGGCCTGGCAGCGCGATGGCACAGCCGAGCGCATTCGCCAGCTCAGCGGTTGGCATCCGTTTCCCGGCTTGCCACTGCCAGTGATTGCCTGGCTGCGTCGCGAGCGCCCCGACGTCCATGCGGCTGCCCGACGCTACCTGGGGCCGGCCGATTTTTTGATCCATCGCCTGACCGGGCAGTTTGCCACCGACCTGTCAGCCGCGTGCGAGATGTTGCTGGTGGATGCGCAGACCGGCGAGTGGAGCGTCGAACTGTGCGCCATCGGTGGCGTCGTCCCCGAGATGCAGGCCGCGCTAGGCTGGGCCGGCCGCCCCCTGGGCCCCATCACCGCAGAGGTGGCTGCGCACACGGGTCTGCTGGCCGACACGCTGGTCGTCGCCGGTGGCGGCGATCAGCCGTGTGCCTGCCTGGGCATGGGCATGTTCGAGCCCGGCAAAGTGGCGCTCGCTACCGGCACTGCCTGGGTGATTACCGGCGTGACGCTGGATCGCCGCGTGGAACAGGCGCCGCCAACCATGGATCTCGGTTTTCACGCCGCGCCGCATCGCTGGACGGTCTCCCAGTTTTTGGGCGGGTTCGGCGCCACCGTGGACTGGTGGTTGGCGCAGACCTGGCAGCCGCCCGACTTGACCCAGGCACTGCCGGTCAAGGAACTGTATCGTTACTTGAATGCCGGGCTGGCCGACAGCGTGCCCGGAAGCCACGGCCTCCTCTTCACCCCGCTGAGCGGGCCGTCACAGCTGCCCGGATCGGCCCCAGGCGGGGTTATGGCCGGCCTGCAGCTGGCACATACGCGCGCGGACATGGCGCGCGCCATCCTGGAAGGATGTGCTTTTGAGGTGCGCTGGGCGCTCGATCATCTGACGGGCGGGCGCAGGGGCGAGATCACCTCGGCCCTGCGCGCGACTGAGGTGTGGATTGCAGGCGGCGCGGCTGCCAGCCCCGTCTGGCCGCAGATTCTGGCCGATATCAGTGGCGCGTTGATCGTGCTGGCCGATTATGCCAACTGGGCCGCGCTGGGCGGCGCGGCGCTTGCGGGCTGGGGCGCCGGTCTTTTCTCGACGCTGGAAGAGGGCATCACCCGACTGCAACCGCCGGTTCGCCGACTGGCGCCAGACGAAGCACTGGCCGAGCTCTACGCAGAGCGATACGCGGCGTATCGGCGGCTTGCAGAGATCACGCGGGCGGCTCGGTAACCCGGTAAAGGAGGTCCTCTTTGATCAAACGCCGGCTCCGACGCATCTTTCGGCCCGATGGCCATGCGCTGATCGTGGCTTGTGACCACGGCATGATCTCCGGCCCAGATCGGGGCATCGAGCGGCTGGAAGAGACACTGGTCCGCGTCATTCGCGGTGGTGCCGATGCGGTGATGGCTAGCTACGGTACCGCCTGTCGGTTCGAGGATCTATTGGCCGATGTGGGGTTGGTGCTGCGCATAGACGGCGCGGGCACCGTCCTGGGACCGATGGACGGGCCGGGCGCGCAGTTCTACACCGTGGAGGATGCACTGCGCCTGGGCGCCGATGCGCTCTGCGTGACCGCCTTTCCCGGAGCGCGTCACGAGGAGGCCACTCTGGAGGTGCTGGCCCGCGTGATCCGCCAGGCCCATGCCTGGGGTTTGCCGGTTATGGCCGAGATGGTGCCGGGCGGCTTCGACAGCGGGCCAGAATTTCGCACGCTGCGCAGCGTCAGTGTGGCGGCGCGCGTGGCGGCCGAGCTGGGCGCGGACTGGGTCAAGACCTCCTACGTGCCCGGCTTCGAGCAGGTGATCGCGACATGCTACGTGCCTGTCGTCGTGCTCGGCGGCCCGGCGCAGGCTGAACCACGGACAACTTTGGAGATGGTGCGCGCAGCGATGGACGCCGGCGCAGCCGGGGCAACGGTGGGTCGCAACATCTGGAAAGCCGACGATCCGGCAGGCATGACGGCGGCGCTCGCCGCGCTCATCCACGAAAATGCAACCGTAGACGCCGCGCTGGCGCGACTGGGAAAGGCGCCGGAGACCGCGGATGTCTGACGCGGTCGCCCTCCTCCGTCCCATTCGCGCGCTCATCAGTGACCTGGACGGTACGCTGATCGCGGGCAGCCGCCCACAGCCCGGCCTGCTTCCCTTTCTGGCATTGCTTCGGCGTCGGCGCGTGGCGCTGACGATCGTTACTAACAACACGGTGCGCACGCCAGAGCAGTATGCCCGGAAACTGATGTGCCTCGGCGCAACTATCGGCCCGGAGCAGGTGATCACCGCGGCACAGGCTACCGCTGCCTATCTCCCGGCCGAACTGCCTGCCGGCGCGCCGGTCTTCGTGGTCGGTGAGCATGGGCTGCGCAGCGTACTGGCCGAAGCAGGCTTCACGCTGGTGGACGACAGCGCCGGCCCTGCAGCCGCCGTGGTCGTGGGCGGCGATCGCACCGTGACGTACGAGAAGTTGAAGCATGCCATTCGCCACGTCCGTCACGGCGCGCGTTTCATCGGATCAAACCCCGACCTGCTGGTGCCCACAGAACATCGCCGCAATCCAGGCAAAAGAGATCACGCCCGATCTCGTGGTGAGAAGCCTGGATGAACTTGCCGCCTGTTGGGCCGAGGCGTGAATCCTCGAGATGTAACACGGCGATGAACCGCCGGCCGCCGCCAGCCCGGCGGCCTCGATCAGCTTCCTTGCATCGCCCTGACTACGTCCTCCAGGAACTCCGTCACTTTTTCCTCACGCGTGGCCCACGATGTCACCAGACGGACAACAGAGTGGCCCGTGTCTGCCCGACGCCAGATGTAGAACCCGTAATCTCGCTGCAATGCAGCGATCAGCGGGTCAGGAAGGATGGGGAAGATCTGGTTGGTGGTCGAACGAGTGAGAAAGGAGAAGCCCAGCGCGGCCAGGCCGTTCGACAGCTTCGCAGCCATCGCGTTGGCATGGCGGGCCAGCGCGAAGTAAAGCCCATCCCGGAAGAGCCCGATGAACTGAAGCCCCAGCACGCGGCCCTTTGCGAGCAGGGCGCCGCGCTGCTTGAGGTGATAGCGAAAATCGGGCTGCAACGCCGGATTGTTGATGACAATCGCCTCGCCCAACAGCGCGCCATTTTTTGTGCCGCCGATGTAGTAGACATCCACCAGCGATGCCAGGTCGGTCAATGCCAGATCGGCGCCCTCGCTGACGAGGGCCGACCCCAGCCGTGCGCCATCCAGGTAGAGATAGAGCCGATTGGCCCGACAGCACTGGGCCAGGCCGACTAGCTCTTCGCGCGTGTAGGCCGTGCCCACCTCGGTGGAATTGGAGATGTAGACCACGCGCGGCCTGACCATGTGTTCGTCGGTGTGCTGATCCACGACCTCCTGCACCTGGGCCGGCGTCAGCTTGCCGTCGGCAGTCTCCACGGTCACGATCTTGTGGCCGGTGGCCTCGACTGCGCCGGCCTCGTGGACCGCGACGTGGCCGGTCGTCGCCGCGATCACCGCCTCGAAGGGCTTGAGCAGCGAGGCCAGCACGATCAGATTGGCCTGGGTGCCGCCGGAGACGAAGTGCACCGCGGCGGCCGGGCTGCCGGTCGCCTGGCGCAGCAGGTCGGCCGCCTGCCGCGAGAAGAGATCCTCGCCGTAGCCGTCTTCCTGCGCCAGATTGGTCTGTGTCAGCAGTTCGAGGATTGCGGGATATGCGCCCTCGGAATAGTCGTTGAAGAAGCAGTACTTGTACACAGTCACTCCCAGATTGCGTCCAGCGCCTCATCGCTCACGTCGAAGATGGCGCCGGTAGATGCCAGTGGTTCTTCCCGGAAGAAGGCGGGCAGCCGGTCGTCGGCCGGGGTGAAGCCGGCAGCCCGGTTGAAGCTGCGCTCCAGGTCAATCACGCGGCGGCCAAGCTCATTCAGCCAGGTCGGGGTCAACGCCAGCCCGTAGGCGGCATTCAGCATCGCCACGATCACGTCGGGCCGCGAGCCGGTGGCGCCCAGGTTGAAGACGCATAGCCCCAACGCGTCGTAGGCCGCGCGCTGGATCTGCACCGCGCGCGAGAGCGCGACTGCACCGCTCGGGTCCAGGTGGTTGACCGGCGCGAAGACGGTCAGCCCGGCGGTGTGGTCGGCGCCCTGGGGCGAGGTGGCGTAGGTGACGCCGGTGCCCTTGATCGCGCGGGGATCATACGCGCTGATCGCCTGGCCTTTGACCGCAGGAATCCGTCGTACGCCGAGCGCCCGGCCCACGGCCACGGTCCCCTGGCCCAGCAGCATTCCCAGCGCGCCTCCCCGGCCGATCTCCGCCACGGTCTCGGCCGCCCGTTCGCCATCCCCGAAGCGCGGCAGCGCAGGGGTGGATGGCCGTCCATCCCTGCGCAGGTTCGGGCCGGTCTCCGACCGGCCCAGCTCTGCCGCCTCCATCATCACCCCCAGCGCCGCACCGATCTCGATGGTGTCCAGTCCCAGGTCGTTGCACAGCCGGTTGAGGCGGGCGATGGCGTCGAGCGAGCCGATCCCCAGGTTCGAGCCGCACAGCCCCAACGTCTCGAACTCCAGCGGTGCGACCGCCAGCTCGCCCTCTGGGGTGGGCACGACGTTGCTGCACTGGATCACGCAGCCGGCCATGCACGCTTCGGTGGGCGTGCCGACGCCCCCGCGGGCCAGGATCAGGTCGCGCAGCGCCTCGCCGCTGATCGCCTCGGCAGCCTCGAAGCGACCGGCGCTGAAGTTGCGCGTGGGCAGCCCGCCCAGGTGCTGCGTCAGCATGACGGTGGAGGCAGTGCCGTAGGCGCGCAGCACCCGGATGCGCTCGCTGGTCGCGACCAGCTTGTGGAAGCCGGTGATCGCGTCGCGCGCGGCGGCAGGCGGTTTGAGCGAGCCGGGGACTCGTCGGATCAGGATCGCCTTCAGCCCCTTGCTGCCCATGACCGCGCCGAGCCCACCGCGCGCGGCCAGGCGGAACGGCCGATCGTTGGCGTCGGTCACCGCGATCCCCGCAGCCGCCAGCCGCGCCTCGCCCGCCGGCCCGATGCTGACCACGACGTAGTCGGAGCCGAAGTCGCGGCGCAGCGCATCGGCCGCAGCCTCGCTGCCCAGGCCCCAGTAGGGCCGGCCATCGGCCAGTCGCGGCCCGGCCTCGTCCAGGATCAGGACGGCGGGCTGATCGACCGGCCTGGCGCCCCGCACGACCACTGCCCGATAGCCCAGCGCGGCCAGGCTGTCGGCGGCCATGCCGCCGGCGTTCGACTCCTTGATGCCGCGTGTCAGCGGGCTCCTGCCGCCGACCGAGAGCCGGCCGCCGGTGGAGACGCGCATCCCCGCCAGTGGCCCGGCCGCGCAGACGAGGATGTTCTCCGGCCCCAGCGGATCGGCGGTCGGCGGCACCAGCTCCGTCACCAGTTGCGCAGTCAGCAGCCGGCCGCCGGCCAGGGGATCGGCCAGGGGCTGCCGCTCGGCCGTGGCAGTCGTCAGGTCGAAGAAGAGGATAGAGGGGCTCATGTCGGCAATTGCCTCCTCGACGCGCCGGGCACCCCCGGCCCGACCGAGCCGGGGGTACCCGGCGCGTGAGCGACTCACATCCCTCACGCCGGGTTCAGCGCGCCCTCGGTCTCCGGCGCGCGGCGCACCAGGAAGGCGATGACCGCCACCAGGATCACGTCCAGCGCGACCAGCACGGCCAGCTCCGCCGCGACGTCGGCCCACTTGCCGCCCTGCTGCGTGATCTCGATGGCCGGCTGGATGATGTAGTAGGTGGGGAAGATGCGGCCGATCCACTGCGGGATCTCCGGGAACATGTAGATGATGCCCGGCGCGTAGAGGAAGATGCCGCTGCCCTTCAGCACGGTCATCAGCATGTTCATGTCCTTGACGAACGCGCCGATCAGAAGCCCGATGCTCGCTGCCATCACCGCGCCCAGCGCCAGGCAGAGCAGCAGCAGCCCCGGCTCGGGCCCCCAGGCCCGGTTCAGCACCAGGGTGATGACCGCCATGACCAGGCAGACGATGCCGCCCATCAGCCCTTTCGCCGTGAACACCTCGCCCAGCGAAGCCGTGGTGGTGGTGAGCGCAGCCAGGGTGCGCTTCTGCTTCTCCTCCACGATCAGCGCGGCCGGCACGACGCCCCCGCCCAGGATCACCGCCATCAACACGATGAAGGGCAGCAGTCGCTTCTCCCAAGGCACGTTGGACCCGCTGCCCACCGTGTCGGCCACGATCTCCACCGGCGCCTCCTGGCCGATGAGGTCGCGGAGCGCGTTGGTGAAGGCGGTGGCCGCCACTGCCCGGTTCCGCAAGCCGCTTTCGCCCCACACGTAGGCCGTGAGGGCGGTCTTCTCCCCACGGCGGATGTGGTCGTCGAAGCCGGCCGGCAACACGATGCCGATGTCCACCATGCCGTCGGCCGCGGCCGCGCGCAACGCCTGGGGCGAGTCGTAGAGCCGCACGTCCAGCGAGGCCAGCCCGGCCATCTGGCCCACGATGGCCGAGCTGCCCTGGTCAACCAGCCCCAGCCGCGCCTTGCCCGAGAAGACCGTGCCGAACAGCAGCGAAACCAGGATGGTGATGACGATGGGCATCACCACCGCGAAGATGAACATGATGTTGCGCCACCCCTGGCGCAACTCCTTGCCCAGGAGCACGCCCACCCGTCGGATGCTCATGCGAACCTCCTCCGCAGCGCCAGGATGCCCAGCGCCACGAACAGCGCGGCGAACCCCGCCAGCGCGACCAGGTTGAAGCCCACGTCGGCCCACCCCGCCTCGAAGTTGATCACCCGATGCACCGCGTCCACCAGGTAGTACGACGGCAGGCCGCGCACCCAGCCGCTGATGAAGCCGGGCAGCGCCACCGCCACGCCGGGGATGGCCAATGCGATCAGCGCCAGCATGCCGTAGCCGATGACCGACATGAAATCGCGCGCCACCGATGCCACCAGGAACGCCAGGCCGGTGACCATGGCCGCACCGAGCAGCAGCGCCAGCAGGATGATCAGCGGCTGCCGGCTCAGCCCACCGGTGATGGCGATCAGGATCACCGCCTGGCCGAACGCCAGCCCCACCCCCACGATCCCCTTGCTCAGGAACAGGTCGGGCACGCGCACCGGCGTCACCAGCAGGGCGCGCAGGGTGCCGGTCTCTATCTCGTTGCTGATCAGGCTGGCCAGCCCTAGCGTCTCCATCAGCAGGACGAAGACCGCCAGCAGCGGCAACATGCGCTGCCGCGGGGCCAGCGGCCGGCCGGCCAGGTCTGGCCCCAGCACGTCGGTCTGCGTCTCGATCTCCAGCGACCGGCCGCCGATCAGGAACGCCAGCTCGCGCACCACGAGGGGGTACATGTCGCGCAGCTCCGGCGGCAGCCCGGCGGTCAGATAGAGGCGCACCTGGGGCTTCTTGCCGGCCATGATCTGTTGGGTCAGGTCGGCGGGGAAGACGAGGCCGGCCTGCACGTCGCCGGCCGCCACGGCTGCCCGCAGCGCGTCCTCCGACGGCCACGCTTGCAGCACCACCCCCTCGTCGGCCAGCACCTGGGCCAACCGCGACGGCATGACCGGCGCGTAGATGCCGAGGGTCAGCGTGTCCTCGGCGGTGCGCGGCAGCAGGAAGTAGACGGCGACAAAGAAGACCATCGTCAGGACCGTGATGAACGCGTAGAAGCGATCCCGGAAGTAGAGGTTCACGTCCTTGGCGACCAGGGTCCCGATGCGGTTCAGGCTGAAAGGCTGCGCGACGTCGCTCATGTCAGCCCTCGTCCCGTGATGTCAATGAAGATGTCCTCCAGCGTCGCCTCTTCGCTATGGACGGTGATCACCTGCTCCTGGGCGAAGAGCGCCTGCATCTCGGCGGCGGTCTCGGGCCGGTCGAGCACGATCTCGCGCGTGGCCAGGCTGCCGTCGGCCGTGGCCACCTGGGCGCGCAGGCGGCGCTGGCCATAGCGCTGCTTCAGCGCGTGGGGGGTGTCCAGCGCCACGATCACCCCCTGGTTGATGAACGCCACCCGGTCCGAGAGCTTGTCGGCCTCCATCATGTCGTGGGTGGTCAGGAACACGGTCGCGCCTCGCGCGCGTTCCTCCA